>Ga0105245_10000009_pt1 | contig 279713 bp, 261 predicted proteins | sample KBSM54metaG_FD_81523 | JGI IMG/M metagenome (GOLD analysis project Ga0105245, IMG submission 81523) | Miscanthus rhizosphere microbial communities from Kellogg Biological Station, Michigan, USA - KBS M5-4 metaG | ecosystem: Host-associated > Plants > Roots > Rhizosphere > Soil | place... | reverse complement strand
ACCCTCCGTCGACGTCATCGCCTCCGTCGGGGCTGCTCACGATAACCGCCCCTGTTCGGCGAGCTGCGCGATCACCGCTTCGATCGCGAGCTGCGCGTTCGCGTTGTGAATCGTCACGGCCGTGTGCCACGACAGCACCATGTGGGCGCGCTCCGCGGCGCGCCGCGCCTTCGCCGGATCCTGCGCCGCGGCTTCACGCGCGACACCGTGCAACACCTGCGCGGCTGCGATCAACACGGGCCCTGCATCGCCTTTGCCCTCGGCGACGCGAACCGGCAGCGTCGGGTCGTGATCGTCGCCCGCGAGCTCCTTGCCGAGGTTCGCGATCCGCTCCGCGCGCTGCGGATCACCATCCTGTGTCGCGGTGCCACCGCCGAACCGCACGCGCTGGCAGCGGCTGCGGATCGTCGGCAACAACTGCTCGGGCGCGGTCGTGTTCAGCACGAACAGCGTGCGCGCCGGTGGCTCCTCGAGCGTCTTCAACAACGCGTTCGCTGCGGGCGGCGCCAGCGCGGTCGCTTCTTCGACCACGAACACGCGGACGCGCGCCTCGTGCGACGGCAAGCCGATCCGCGCGATCACCTGGTTGCGCACGCTCTCGATCGGCACGATCTGCGCGGCGCCTTCGCGAACGAGCGTCACGACATCGGGGTGAATGCCGGCGATGATCTTCGAGCACGCCTCACATTCACCACACGCTTCACCGGTGGCGCCTCTGGTGACCTCGCAGTTCAAGGCACATGCGAGCGCCAGCGCCGTATCCATCATCGGCGCGCCGGCGGGGCCGCTGAACAAGTAGGCGTGGGGGACGCGGTCGCGCGTGATCGCGCGCTGTAAGACCGCGATCACGCGATCCTGCCCCTGCAGACCTTGCCAGATCGACACGGGGCCAAGCTAGCACAGGAGTTTCCTTGGCCGACCCTGCCGGGATGCGTATAGATCTCAGCCGATGACGCAGCACCCTCGCCCGAAGACCGCGACAGACTCTGGCTCCAGCGAGCCGACCTTCGCGGCATTCCGCGAGGTGCCGCGCACCGGAGTCATCTACGTCACGACCGAAGCGACGAAGCGCGGCTACACGCAGACCTCGCCCGACTGGTGCAACCTCGGCCAGGGCATGCCCGAGGCCGAAGAGCTTCCGGGCGCACCGCCGCGCGTGACCGAGCTGCCGATCATCGAGGGCGATCAGGAGTACGCGCCGGTCGCTGGCCTCTGGGAGCTGCGCGAGGCGATCGCCGGTTTCTACAACGAGTTGTTCCGACGCGGCATGGGCAGCAAGTACTCCGCCGAGAACGTCGCGGTCTCCGGCGGCGGGCGCTCGGCGCTGACCCGCGTCGCCGCGTCGCTCGGCAACATTAACCTCGGCCACTTCCTCCCGGATTACACCGCGTACGAAGAGCTGCTCTCGGTGTTCCGGTTGTTCTCGCCGATCCCGATCCTGCTCGAGCCCGAGCGCGGCTATGCGTTCTCCGGTGCCGACCTCCGCCGCGAGGTCATGGGCCGCGGGCTATCCGCGATCCTCGCGTCGAACCCGGCGAACCCGACCGGCAAGACGATCGGCGGCAAGGATCTCGAGGAGTGGGTGGCGGTCGGCCGCGAGCTCGACTGCTCGCTGATCTTCGACGAGTTCTACTCGCACTACGTGTGGCGCCCGGATCTCCAGGCGAACGGCGGCATCGAGACCGCCGCGCGTTATGTCCAAGATGTCGATCGCGATCCGGTCGTGATCCTCGACGGCCTCACGAAGAACTGGCGCTATCCCGGCTGGCGCGTGACCTGGACGGTCGGCCCGAAGAAAGTGATCGAAGGCTGCGTGTCGGCAGGCTCGTTCCTCGACGGCGGCGGCTCGCGCCCGCTCCAGCGCAAGGCGATCGAGCTGCTCGCACCGAGCGCCGCGCTCGCCGAGACCAAGGCGATCCAGGCCGAGTTCGGCAAGAAGCGCGCGAAGCTCTGGAACGGCCTCCGCGACCTCGGCTTCACGATCGATCTGCCGCCCGAGGGCACGTTCTACGTGTGGGCGTCCGCGCAGCACTTGCCGCCGTCGATCAGCGACGGCATGAGCTTCTTCAAGGCCGCGCTCGACAAGCAGGTCATCTCGGTGCCGGGCGAGTTCTTCGACGTCGATCCGGGCAAGCGCCGTGGTGGTCGCGCGTCGCGGTTCCGCCGACATCTGCGGTTCTCGTTCGGTCCCGCGATGGCGAAGATCGATCTCGCACTCGAGCGATTCCGGGAGCTGATCGCCGCGGCACATTGATCCGCGCACTCGCGTTACAGTGAGGCGTGGGTCAAGCAGCATCGGATCCAGCAGCGCCGCCACCAGCTCCGGCGAGCAAGCTGAAGCGGATCCTGCGCAAGATCTGGTGGCTGCACTCCGGGTTCGCGCTGAGCTTCGGCGTCGGCGTCATGCTGTTCGCGCGCGCCGGGCTCGCGCACGCCGACAAGGTGATGATCGCCTTGTTCGCGTCGTGGACGCTGCTGTTCGTCGCGCTGCGCTTCATCGTCGGGCCGGCGAATCGCCGCGAGCAAGAGACACTCGCGCGCAAGGGCATTCGGGTCGCGACGAACTACGTGATCAAGCAGTTCTACCAGCAGATGTTCTTCTTCCTGACGCCGCTCTACGCGTCGTCGGCGACGTGGTCGTTCAAGTCGTGGAACTGGTGGCTCGCGCCGTTGCTCCTGATCTGCGCGGTGCTGTCGACGATGGACCTCGTGTTCGATCACTTCGTGATGGAACGGCGCTGGCTCGCGTCGGGCATCTACGGGCTCGCGATGTTCGCGCTACTCAACGTGCTCTTGCCGCTCGTCGTCGGCTGCGATCACGCGACCGGCCTGATCGTCGCTGCGGCCGCGACGCCCGCCGCGGTCGCACTGCTGTCGTTCTCGCTGCGCTCGGTGCTGTCGCCGCAGGGCGCGATCCTCACGCTCGTGATGACCGGCTCGCTGCTCGGCGCGGTGTGGTACGGGCGCGCGTTCATCCCGCCGGCGCCGCTCGCGATGCCGGAGACCTCGGTCGGTCACGGCGGCTACGGCGAGTTCGAGTGCCTGCCCGCGAGCAAGCACCAGATCCGGATCGATCAGCTCGACAAGCTGCGCTGTGGTTCACTGCTGCGCGAGCCGGGCGGGTTGAAGGAGCCGGTCGTCCACGTCTGGCTCCACGGCGCGACCGAGGTCTCGCGCCAGACCCCGACCCGGTTCGCGTGCGATGGCGATGGCATCGTCTATCGCAGCGAGCTCGAGCCGGCGGCGATGCCGAAGGATCCACTCGGCAAGTGGACGTGCGAGACCTGGACGATCGGCGGTCAGCTCGTCGGCGTTCGCAACTTCGAGATCATCCCGAAGGATGGTCCACGACCCGAGAAGACCGAGCAGGGCTCGGCAGCGCCACCGCGTGACGCCGGTACTGACTGATCAGATACGGAGCGCGAGGAACAGCTGCGGCCCGAACGAGCCGAGCGTCGACAGGTCATCCCATCCGAGGTTGCCGCCGATATCGAAGTAGTGGCGCGGCGAATACTGGAGCCCCGCGCGGATGAACGTCTGCGTGCCGGCCGTGCCGTTCGTACCCGCGCCGCCACCGCCGCTCGTCGCGCCCAGATCGCTATCGATGCCGATCCGGCCGATGAACGCGAGCCGCTCGTCGTGCTGGTACTCGCCGTAAAACGAGAACCGGAGGTGGCCATTCGACTGCTGCGTGTTCGTGCTGTTGTTCTGGACGCCGATCGCGTTCTCTTCCTCGTTGTAGAGGCTCGGCGCGAACTTCGACAAGCGAATGCTCAGGAGGTCATCGAGGCCGCCGATCGCGAACTTGTCGGCGAACACGAACTTCATCGGCGCGCCGATCTGGAGCCCGAACGCGACCGGGCTGACGTACACCGGCACGCCGACGCGGACCGCGAGCCAGTTCTGGATCAGGATCGTGAGGTCGATGCCGAACGCCTTGCCGCTGTGGAACTTGGTCTTCGACGGCAGTGCGGTGTCGACCGCGTGCTGGTCCCACGCGCCGAAATAGACGTAGGTCAGGCCGAGCTGGACCTGCGACGTGATGCCGTAGCGCGCGTGGATCGCGTCCGACGCGAAGAACGGCGACACCTGCATGTGCGGCGCGATCGACACCTCCGACATGTTCTGCGGCAGCGTGATCGGGCGGAGCACTTCCTGGATCGGGTAGCCCGTCGTCTTCTTCTCGACCGGCGCGACCGCAGCCTTCGGCTCCTGGTTCGTCATCGCGTGCGGGTTATCGGGATTCTCGTCGACGCCGTTCATGTCGGACGGCGGCGTGTCCTCGATCGGCTGGACCGCACTGCCCGAGGCATCGCCGGAGCCGCCGGCTCCCGTCGCGCCGCTGCCGGTGCCACCGGCGCCGCCCGTCGTCGCCGGGGCCGGGGCCGGAGTCTTCGCAGGCGCGACCGGCGCCGGCTTCTTCTTCGACGGAGCGGCAGCGACGAGGCTGCCCGTCGCGACCACCGTTGCACTCAGGATCGTGATCATCCGACGAAGTGACATGCGCGGACATTACAACAACCGCGCAAGGCCACCCCCCGGGGATCCGCTTCAAAATGCTAGCAGTGGCCGATCCAGCGGGTCGGCAGTGGAGGTGCCGACGACTCGGGTGCTCGCTTGCGATCGACCTTCACGACGGTGAGTGCGGCTGCGCCGAGGCCGAGCATCGCGACGAAGGCGCGTCGGGTCGGCGACTTCCAGACGGGCTTCTTGTCGTCGGTCATGGCGTGCACTCCGGCGCGTCGAAGCCCTGGACCAGGTCGTTGAGCAGGAGCTTCTTGTTGCACGGGTCCTCGGCGACGTCGGCCGACGACCGCATCGTCGAGCCGTCTTTGTCGCCGAAGTCGTCGCTGATGCCCTTCGGCACCTCGCGCGCGGTGCTCGGATCGATCTTCGCGTTCGGGTCGCTGGTCGCAGCGGCGTCGAGGAGCTGCTGGTTGAACCACGCGAGGAATGCGACCGGATGGTAGTGGTAGACGATGCCGTCGGGCGGGAGCCGGCAGTGGGTCGCGACGTTCGCGTCCCACCACAGGCCCGGCGTGATCTGGTTCGCGACCAGGTCGTCGATGTCGGCCGGCTTGTACTTCTTGAAGTCCTTCGGTACGCGGAGCTCCTGGGCCCAGTTCGGCTCGAACGTCCATTCCGAGACGAACAGCGGCACCACGAACCGCATCTCCTGACCGCCGCCGCTCGAGTAGAACGTCGACAGCTCGGTCTTCGACAGGATGCCGTCCTTGTTCGCGTCGATCTGATCGTCGATCTGCTTCGCGTCGCAGAACCGGCCGCCCGAGGTCCCGTCGACGACGGTCCACACGCTCGCGCCGGGCATGTTCGTGAATAGCTCGCTCGTCGCGAAGAACTCGACGTGGATCTGAGGCTTCGAGAGCTCGGCCGGACCCGCGCGCCCGACGCGACCGATCTGCGAGCCGGCCTCGATCGGCTCGTCGAGGAGCACGACCTCGCCAGCCTTGCCGGCTTTCCACGCCTCGGACTTCTGCGTCCACGCGACCGGCTTCTCGGCGATCAGCTCGTCGCCGAGGTGCATGTACAGCGAGTAGAACTGGACGTGCGACGCGCCGAGGCTCATGTCGTGGCGCAGGAGGACGAAGTTGTTCGAGCCGATCGCGCTCTGCTTGCCCATGCGCGCGGCGACGAGCCGGCCCGGGAACGGCGCGAACACCTGCGCATCTTGCTTGGCCGCGAGATGAACGCCGCCGTGCCACAGCCGCGACTCGCCCCACGGCCCGACGGGGAAGTAGCCACCGTCGGCGCGCGCTTCGTTCGCCTTGTAGAGCTCGTTCGCGTCGTCCTTGAGCTCGTCGGATTGCTCGGGGATCGCGGGGCGCTCCTCGTTCTTTTTCGGCTCGCCCCTCGGGAACACCGGATAGCAGAACGAGCCGCGCAGCCGGCGGCAGAACGGCTCGAACTCGAACGGACCCGGATCCCACTTCTGATCCCACAGGTGGTAGTGGCCGATGTAGCCGGCGAACCGCATCGACTGATCTTTCGGGATCGTGCCCCAGTGCTGCTTGCCCGGCGATTGCTGCGGGAACTCGGCAGGCAGGTTCGGCAACAGGCGCTGGAGCGCGCGGCACAGCTTGTCGAACGAGTCCTTCTGCGGCTGCGTGTAGTCGTACGCGCGGATCGCGTGATTGTTGATCTTGATCGTTTTGACTTCGCGCTTCGGCCCGTACTTGCCGCCCTCGTACCAGTTCGGGAACTGGATCGCGTCGCCCTTGTTGCACATCTCGATTCCGATCGAATCGATGTTCCACTCCGACGCGTGATAGGCCATCAGGCCGAGGTCGATCGTCTGATAGATCGTGCCGTCGTTATCGAGCAGGAAGTGCACGGATAGACCGCGCTCGTTCTGCAGCACCGAGAAGCACATGTCGGCGGTGTTGCAGCCGTCGTGATGGATGACGAACTGGCGGATCGAAGCCTTCACCGCTTCGTACGGTGGGTTGTTGCCGAAGTGGCGGAGGCGAGGGCGGAGCGAGTAGCGCTTCGTATACGGGCCGAGCGGCAACTTGCCGTACGGCACACCGCCGACGCAGTAGTTCTTGTTGCCCGGCGTCAGCACGCCCGGATCGGTCTCCGTGATCATGCAGACCTCGCGCGTCGCATCCCAGTAGGGAGGCTCGCGCCACGTCACGATCGGCGCGTCGGTCTTGAACGTCTGACCGCCGATGATCAGGTTGCCCGAGGGCCTAACACCACCCATGAGTCCTCATGCGTTCCTCGCGCTCATTCTGTCAAAAACCTCAGCTCGGTGGCGCCGATCTTGATCGTCATGCCGTGGGTGAGCGCCTGCTGCGTGATCTTCATCCCGTTGATGAACGTGCCGTTCGTCGAGCCGAGGTCGATCACGGTGCAGTTGCCGTTCGGATCCATCATGAACTGTGCGTGATTGCTCGACGTGTAGCCATCCTGGATCTGTAGATCGCTCGCGGGCTGGCCACCGACGAGGAAGCCGTTGCGGAGGATCAGGCGTTCTCCGGTGCGCGGCCCGGTCATCACGAGGAGGCCCGGAATCGGCCGGCCGTTCGCGAGCAGGCCCGCTTGGGGAGGCCGGCTCTGGTAGGCGGGATTCTGATACTGCGGCTGCGCCGGATAACCCGGTGGGATCGATCCAGGCGGCATGGTCCCCGGCTGGAACGGCATCTGCGGCGGTTGTTGCTGCTGGCGCTTCGTCATCAGCCAACCGATGAACGCGAGTACGACGACGAGACCGACGAGCCCGCCGCCGATGATCAACACCCAATGCAGGATCGCGCCGCCGGTGTGGCCGCCGCTCGTCCCGATCTCGCACTTGTCGTTCGCGCAGTAGCCGTCGCACACGACGCCGTTGCACGTCGCTTGCTCGGGCACGCGGACCTCGTTCGAGGTCGCCTCGGTCCTCCCGGCGAGCACGATGTGGAGCTTCTTGCCAGCGACATCGTCGTCCGCGCTCGCGAAGAACGTGATCACGTTCTGCTTCAGCACTTCGTCGGTGAGTTGTTTGAACGCGTCGTTCCAGGTCTCGGCGATCGGCTTGCGGCCCTGACCGGGCCAGCGGAACGTGCCGAACGAGCGCTTCGCCAGCTCGCCGAGCACGAGCAGCGGCCGGCGCAGGTCGGCGGGCGAGTACGCGAGCGCGTGGATCCGGACGCCTTCCTTCGCGGCGCGCGTCCCGATCCGAGTCACGCGATCGTGATCGCCCGCGGCATCGCGGCCATCTCCGATCACGACGATCATCTTGCGCTGCGGCCGGCCCTCGATCTCGGGCTTTGCTTTCTTGAACGCGATCAGCGCGCGCTCGACGGCATCGAGCAGCACCGGATCCGCCGCGGAGTTGTCGCTCGCGAGTGCGACCTTGCCCTTCAGCGACTTCGCGGTCGCGAGCTTCGGCGTGCCGGTGGCTTCGCCGAACATCACGATGCCCACCTTCACGTTGTCCTTCAGGTGGTCGAGCATCACGTGCTCGAGCGAGTCCGCGATCTGCGGCAGCGCGTCGGCGAAGTCGCCGGTCGCCTGGACGAGGAAGATGATCTCGGTGTCCGCGTCCGTCGCGCCGTACGTGCCGAGCGCGAACGGCAGCTTCTTCTCCGACGAGCCGATGAACAGCCGGATCGATTTCGGATCCGTGAGGTCGAGCAGCTGGCCCTGGAGCGACAGCGCGGAGAGATAGACGCGCAGGCGATAACCGCCGAGCGACGCGGGCTCGTAGTCCACGCGATCGACCGATGCGTGATAGGTCGGCTTCGCGTCGTCGGCCGGTTGCGCGCGCACGATCGCGGCAGTCGCCACGAGAAATGCGAGCGCAACGCTCAGCCGCACGCCCGCAAGGGTAGCAGATGCTCAAGCGGGCAGGCGGAACCGGTACAGCACCGGAACGAACGTCAACAGATCCATTTCGGCGGTCGTCGTTCCGTCGGTCCAGTTGTTGATCACGAGCGGTAGCCCTTGATCGTCGATCCGGTCGCTCAGGATGCCGATGTGATCCGGCCCCGGCTTGTTCGGGAACGTGTCCATGAAGATCACGTCGCCGGGGCGAAGAGGATCGTTCGGATCATCGAGCTTGCTGGTGTGCTGCTCCCAGTGCCGCTTGAAGAACGGCAGCAGGGTGCCGACCCGGCGCTGGTCGATGCTCGGATCGCCCGAGCCCTTCACCATCGGATACGAACCGCGAGACTTGCGGATGTCCTCGTGGAGCTCCTTCTGGAGATCCATGCCGGCATTACGAACCGCGCGGATGATGACGTCGGTGCACACACCGATCGTGCGGGGCACGTCGCCGCCGGGATACTTCATCGAGATGTAGTCCTCGGCCTCCGGCGTGTAGGCGTCGGCGTTGATCACGGTCTTCTTCGCACCGATCAGGATGTCGAGCGGATCCGGGATGCCGTCGTTGTCGCGATCGTGTGCGGCCGTGCCCGTCGTCAGGCGTGCGTCGGCGAGCAACGGCTTCAGCTCGTCGCGATCGCCCGCGCGAAGGTGGAGCTCGTGTGTGCCGACCTTCAGCGCCCGGTCGCCATCGAGCGGGTAGGCCTTGCGCGGAAAGCCATCGATCGAGAGCACGAGCACGTGGTGGGTGTCGTCGATCAGTGCCGTGACCCGGTCCGCTGCGAGCTTCGCGGGCAGCTCGAGCTGCACCTTCGGATCGAGGTCGGCGAAGATGCCCTTGTCGGACAGGCCGAGGCAGATCTCGGGGGCGGCGGGGCGGGCGGACACTGGATCGCGAGTGATCTCGCGTGTGGGTTCGGGCGCCGCCTCGCTCCTCGGGGTGCAACCCTGCGAGATCATGGCCGCGCAAATCATCAGAATTCCGGAACCGAACCCGCTGTGCGTTGTCATACGACGCCAAGGCCCACTGGGGCTTGATGTTTAGACACCCGAACGGTCGATTCGATTGCAGCCTTTTGATTTCTCTTCTACCGTTCGACTCGAGCGGAGGATCCGATGAGTTACATGGACTTCTCGTCCTGGCCACGTGACCAAGAGCAGACCTTTGTCGTGTACGAGCAGCGCTCGAGCGAGTCGTCGCGCAAAGCGATCACCGCTGCCGCGATCGCGGCGATCGGCGTGTTCGTGCTCCTGGTCGGCATCTACGCCGGCGTCGAGCCCGAGCGGAAGGACTATACGAAGGACATGAACATGTCCAACCTCACGAAGAAGCACAAGGCTTCCGAAGAGGCGGCACCGACTCCGAAGGCGGAAGCGCCTGCACCGGCTCCTGCCGCAGCCCCGACCGACAAGAAGTAACTCTCGAAGTAAGCTTCGCGCGTGCGGAGCTTGCTCGTCGTCGCGTGCGCAGCGTGTGCTCCAGCACCGCGTGCTGCCGCGCCTGTCGTCGAGCGCGTCGCGATCGTTCTCGCGGAGCGCGGCGAACAAGGCCTTCACCTCGTCGGCATCGACGAGCACGGTGATCGCCAGTTCGAGCTCGTCCGCGCCGCGGAGGGCATGACCCGCGACTTCGATCCCGCGATCTCGCCCGATGGTCGCTGGGTCGTGTTCGCGTCGAGCCGCGGTCGCGACTTTTCCGAGACCCGCCTGTGGATCGCACCGGTCCAGCCCGATGCGATCGCGACCCCGCTGACCACCGGCGCCGCGCTCGATAGTCATCCGTCGTGGCGCCCCGATGGCAGCGGCATCGTGTTCGCGTCGACGCGCGCGCACGGCAACTTCGATCTGTTCGAGCTCGCGATCGATCGCCGCGGCCGCGCGATCGGCGAGCCGCGCGCGCTGACCTCGGCCGACGGTCACGAGGTGACGCCGACCGTCGCGAAGGACGGCACGATCATCTACGCGTCGGTCCGCGCACTGGCGGACGGCAAGATCGATAGCCACCTCGAAGCGCGCGCCCCGGATGGCACGATCGAAAAGCTGACGGACGGTCCCGGCGATGCGACACCCGCGGTGTCTCCCGATGGCGCGCAGATCGCGTTCTCGCGCCCGGTCGAGCGCGCCGGGATCATCGACGGCGAGCTGTGGGTGATGCCGCGCCACGGCGAGGCCGCGTCGCTCGTCGACGTGCGGTTGACCGACGAGAGCGGACCGGTGTGGTCGCGCGATGGCCGCTTCGTGTTCGCGACGTCCGTGCTGAAAGGCTCGCGCGGCAATGCGGTGTTCTCGTCCGTTGTCGTTGTCGACCTGACGCAGCACCCCCGTGTCGCACGCATCCTCGAAGATCGTACCGGCGCGATCGAGCGCGTCTCGCTCGCGGTCGCACCGATCGCGCTAGATGCACGCGCGCTCGACGACGATCCAGAGTACCTTTCAGAGCTAGCGCGGATCACGGCGAAAGCCGCCGCCGCGCCACCATGATGCATCGCTCATCGTTGCTCTTCCTCGTCGCGTGTTCCTCGTCGGCAGCGCCGGTTCATCCGAGCACGGCGAGTGCGCCGCTCTCGCTCGCGGCCGATGCACAGATGGTGACGATTCCAGCGGGCTCGTTCGTGTCGGGCTCGACGCCCGAGGAGCGCGCGTCCGCATACGACGACTACAAGGCCAGCGCGGGCAAGGACACCGCGCGCGAAGAGAAGTGGTTCGACGGCGAAGACGATCGCCATCTCGATCATCTCGCCGCGTTCCGGATCGATCTGATGCCGGTGACGCAGAGCCAGTACGCGGAGTTCGTCGCGGCGGGTGGCGCGAAGGCGCCGACGATCGACGAGGCCGCGTGGAAGGCGCAGGGACTCGCGCAGGACTACGCGACGGTCGTCGCGAAGTTCGTGTGGAAAGACAATCAGCCGCCGCAGGCCAAGCTCGATCATCCGGTCGTGCTGGTCTCGTACGACGACGCCGCCGCGTACTGCGCGTGGCGCGGGAAGCAGCTCGGCGAACCGCGCCGCCTGCCGACAGCGCCGGAGTTCGAGAAGGCGGAGCGCGGCGATGGCGGGCTCGCGTATCCGTGGGGCAACAGCTACGAGCCCGACAAGCTGAACAGCGCCGTCCGCGGTCCCGGCGATACGGTGCCGGTCGGCGAGCTCACGACCGGCGCGAGTCAGTACGGCGTGCTCGGCATGGCGGGGAACGTGTTCGAGTGGACGTCGACGCCGTTCTCCGGAACGAAGCGCACGGTGAAAGGCTCGTCGTTCGAGGACTTCGGGGGTGTCGGGCGCGGGGCGGGTCGCCACGGTCGCGCTCCGAACGTCCGCACGCCGATCATCGGGTTTCGCTGCGCAGCCGACGTCATCGAACAATAAAATTAATAGGTTACAAGATTCGAGTGTGGGGCTTGCCTACATAAGACCACTTCGGGTACATCGCCCCACCTATGAAGACTCTCTTGATGGTGGTCGCGGTTCTCGGCAGTGCGTGTGCGGCGGATGTCTCGGACGATCTGGCCGGCGAATCGACGACGGATGATGGCGTGAGCGGCAAGGCCGACGCGGCGACGGACGGCGTCTACACCTATTTCCAGCTTCACGCGGCGAGCGGCGGCTATAGCCTCGCGCGCCTGAACCGGACCACGACCGTGTGCGCGAACGGTTCGACGAAGGCGTCGTGCACGGTGCCGACGCTCGACTGGTCGGAAGCGAACCTCACGGTCGCGTCGCAGACGAAGGTCACCGATGCGGCCGGCGGCGCAGGCGTTCCCGCGATCGTTCGCGGTCGGTTCGCGAAACAGGGGAGCGCGTATCGATTCGTCGTGACCGAGGCGTGGCTCGCCGAGTCGGGCACGGTCGCGAGCGGCGTGTTCGCGAAGATCACGCCGAGCGGCGTCCGCTGCATCACGACGCCTTGCCCGACGATGAAGGAGCACTCGCTCAACAACTCGTTCACCGCCAACATCGCGGAGATCGACTGGTCGGTGGCGCAGCTCAGCGAGCGCCAGATCGAAGGCTTCGACGACGAGATCGCGAGCCCGTTCGGCACGATCATCGCCGGCGATCGCTACACCGTGGCGGGCTCGTACAAGGGCCGCACCGCGACGGCGGCGTTCCATCGCGTGCCGGCGGATCTGCCGTGCTACGTCGGCGGCTGTTCGCGCGAGGTGTGCTCGGATCAGCAGGGCGTGATCACGACTTGCATCTGGAAGCCGGAGTACGCGTGCGATCAGGCCGCGACGTGCGAGCGCCAGGCGACCGGCGAGTGCGGCTTCACGCACGACGACCCGTATAACGCGTGCATTAGCGGTCTCTAGTCGGCCACGTCGCGAACACGCGGGAGAACCGTTCGACATCGACGACGCCGTGCGAAGCGAGCACGGCATCCGCGTCTGCGGTCGAGGTGCCCGCGAGCTCTGCAAAGCGGCGGCGCGCGAGTGCCGCGAACGTCGCCATCCGGCACGCCTCGGCGTCTGCGATCGCACCGCCGAGCGCCTCGCGTGCGGCATCGGGACGATCCTCGAGGACCGCGATCGCCGCGACGACGAGGCGCACGAACGCGCGTAGGTACGGTGGCTTCATCCCGCGCAGCGCCGCGATCTCGCGACGCGCCGCACGCGGATCGCCACGCCGGATCGCGAACCGGCCGAGCAGGTACCGGGTCTCGGTCGCGATCGCCTCGACGTGCGCGAACGCGGGTCCGAGGAACGGTCGGAGCAGCGGCTCGAGCCTGGCAAGCTCGCTGCGGTCGTCCTCGTAGAGCGCGATCTCGGCGAGCGCCCGGACCTGGAACCAGTGCTGGAGGTGGAGCCCTTGGTCGGGGTTCGACCACGTGACCGATTCGAGGTCGGTCTTCGCACGCGCGGTATCGCCAGCGGCGAGCCACACGATGTTCGATGACCATACGTACGAGGTCGCGGCGTAGCGATCGCCGCGGCGGAGCGCATCGCGCGTGTACTCGATCAGCCGATCGCGCAGGTTGTTGTACGCGCCGATCCGGCGCAGGGCGAAGAGGAGGAAGTTGCGGAGGTGGTTGAGCTCCGCGTAGCTGCCGACGGCGCGATCGCGAAGTGTCGCCTCGGCTTCGTCGAGGATCTCGATCGCCTCGACGTGATGGCCCGAGAAGAACTCGGTGATGCCTTCACCCGTGCGGCTCCAGCCGAGCAAGAATTCGCTGTTGCACTCGAGCGCGAGCTGTCTCGATTGCGCGAGGAGCTCTCGCGCCCGCACGACCTGGGTGCCGCGCGACGCGACGAACATCGCGTGGAACGCGAGCGCGTACGCGATGCGGCGGCGATCGCCCATGGCGAGCGCGATCAACACCGAGCGCGCCTGGAACGCCGCGCTCGGCACGAGGTCGACCATCGACAGGCCGAGCGACGCGGAGCGCATGATGTCGAGGCGGAGCTCGTCGACGCTGGTCTGCGCGCTCGGCGGGCGCTCGCGGAACGCGGTGCCTCGCACCGCGAGCTTGAACCAGCCCCACAGGAGCTGGCGCTTCGCGGCGCCGGTCGAGGAGGGTAGGCGTTCGCCGATCTCGGCGAGCACTTGACCGATCAGCTCGAGACCTTCGTGTACGTGGCCCGACACGAGCAGCTCGTGCGCCGCGCGCCGCCTGCATTGAAAGCCGGTCTCCGCGTTCGCACCGCCGGCGGCGGCGAGAAACACGAACGCCGAGTCGGGACCGCGTCCCGCGTTGCTGAGCGCTTCGGCTCGGCGCATCAGGATCCGGCGGCGCTCGTCTTCATCGTGTGCGCCGAGGCGCAGCGCTTGATCCCACAGCGCGGCCGCGAGCTCGAACGCGAGCGTGTCCTCGGCGCGGCGCGCGGCTTCCATCGCGAGCTCGCCGGCGTGGAGCACCTGGCCGGCAGCTTCGAGGTGGCGGATCGCCGACAGCGGATCCTGATCGGACAGCTTGCTCGAGACGAGCACGGCCGCGAGGCGCTCGTGATAGCGACGCCGGCGCGCCTGCGGGACGCGCGCGACGACGGCCTCGCGGACGCGGTCGTGATAAGGCTCGACCGGATCGCTCGTCCGCGTGCCGCCGGTCCGGACCAGCGAGGTGCCGCGCAACGCGCCGAGCGCCTTGTGCAGCTGCGGTGGCTCGAGCTCGAGCGCCTGGCCGACCACGCCTTGCGGCAGCGGCGCACCGGCGACCGCGACGAGCTCGAGGATCCGACGCGCGCGATCCTCCATCCGCGAGATCCGCGCCCACAGCGCGTCCTCGAACCGCGCGCCGCCCGTGCCGGGCACGTTCGCGTGGCGCGCGAGCTCCTGGAGAAACATCGGGTGACCGTTCGCATCGTCGACGAGCGCGGCCGCATCGACCTCGCGATCCGGCGCGATCAGCGAGACCAGCGCGCGGCCTTCTTCGGGCGAGAGCCGGTCGAGCGCGATCGCCTGGACCGCACCCGGCAGATCGGGGCGCGCACCGGCTTCGCGCCGGCGGGTCACGATCACGAGCACGCGCGGCGCGTGCGGCGGATGGACGATATCGCGGAGCAGCGCGATCGAATCGCTGTCGGCCCACTGGACGTCGTCGATCGCGATCACGATCGGCGCGGTGCGCGCGAGGGCGACGAGCAACGCGCGCAGGCCGCGGAACGCGCGCGACCGGAGCTCGACGGGAGAAGCGGGGCGGGGCGCGCGCATCCGGGCGATCGCGGGCACGCGGCGCAGTACCGGGAACACGCGGGCGAGCGCTTCGACTTCGTCGGTCAGCAGCAGCGCGACATCGACCGGGTGGCGCCGCAACAGCTCGCGCGCGACCGCATCGACGACGCCATCGATGCCCTTGAACGGCACCGACTCGCGCTCGTAACAGCGGCCCGCGAAGATCAGCGTGCCCTGGCGGCGCTCTTCGATCCGCTCGCAGAAGCTGCGGACCAGCGCGCTCTTGCCGATACCGCTCTCGCCTTCGATGAACACGGTCATCGTCGCGCCGAAGGTGACCTCGTCGAGCGCGCGGTCGAGCGTGCCGAGCTCCGCGGTGCGACCGACGAATGCGGGGGTGCGCTCCTCGGTGACCGCGCGCGAGGCGAGGCGCGCGACGATCGCGCCGGCGGTCGGCCGGGTCTCGGGATCGCGGCTCAGCAGCTCGCAGCACAGCGTCGCGAGGTCGCTCGGCGGCGGCGGCACCGGATCTTCCTGCTGCTTGCGGATCAGGATCTCGAGCGGCGCACCATCGAACGGCAGGCAGCCGGCGAGCGCCTCGTACATCATCACGCCGACCGAGTACGAATCCGCGGCGGGCGTGACCTGCGGCGTGCGCGCTTGCTCCGGCGCCATGTACGCGGCGGTGCCGACGACGTCGTAGCCCGCGCTGCGCTGGCTCGGCGCCATGTCGCCGACGAGGCCGAAGTCGAGGATCACGACGCGGCCCTTCGCAGTGACGAGCACGTTCGACGGCTTGAGGTCGCGATGGACCTTGCCGCTGCGATGGATCGCGTCGAGGCCCGCCGCGAGCTGGCGCACGCACTCGCGAAGCCGCATCTCGATCGCGCGAGGCGCTTCGGCGGCGCTCACGCCGATCGCGGCAGCGCGCACCCAGTCGAGGAACGGCCAGCCCTCGACGAGCTCCATCGTGAAGAAGTAGTGGCCGTCCTCGTGGTGAAGCTCCCCGAGCCGCACGAGGTTGCGATGTTCGAGATCTGCGCGCGCGCGGAATTCCGTCTTCAGGCGATACAGCGCGTCGCCATCGAGCGCGTGCACGGTCTTGAGCGCGACCGACATCGCGCGCTCGCGGTCATATGCCTCGTAGACAACGCCCATGCTGCCCTCTCCGAGCACTTGCTTGAGCTCGAAGCGGGCATTGCCATTGAAATGTGGCTCCGTGCGCGGAGCCGGCGCGCCGCGAGGCGTCGACGACATCTACCGATCACTATGAGGGAAGTCGTGCCTCGTGCGAGCCAGTAAGCTTCGTGAGCTGGCATACTGCGAACGTGTCTGAACTGACGTTGTACGGCGAATCGTCGTGGGTGAGCCCGTGGGTGTTCCACGCACTCGTCGCCCTCGAGGAGCTCGCAAAGCCTTACCGGCTCGAACTGTTTCCGCTTCCGATCCCAGGGCCGCTCGGCGCGAACCTCGCGAAGAAATCCGTCCTCCCGAAAGTGCCGTGCCTCGTCCATGGCGATCTCTGGCTGACCGAATCGAGTGCGATCTCCGAGTACCTCGCCGAGGCGTTCCCGACCGCGCGCCTCTATCCCGTCGATACGATGCCGCGTGCGCGGGCGCGCCAGTTGATGTCGTGGTTGCGCACGGCGCTCCATGCGCTGCGCGAGGAACGCCCGACGTCGTCGGTATTTCAGCGCCCGCTCCGCAAGTCGCTGTCGGAGAAGGCACGCGCGGACGCCGCAGAGCTCGTGCGCGTTGCCGAGCAGATGCTGCCGATCGGTGCGACGCACCTGTTCGGCGCGTGGTCGATCGCCGATGCCGACCTCGCGATGGCGCTGATGCGCTTGATCGCGAATGAAGATCCGATTCCGCAGCGGCTTCACGAGTACGCGCTCGCCCAATGGGCGCGTCCATCCGTGCGGAAGTACTTGAGCTACGTGCCGACGAACAGATAGTCCTTGCGATAGTTCGATAACTGTCGTACTGACGGGTCGTGCCCAAGGACGACCTCGATACCCTCGCTCGGATGTTCCGAGCGCTGTCGAATCCGAACCGGCTCCGCCTGTTCATGAACTTGCTCGACGAGAGCAAGCTCGACCTCGCCAAGGGCCGCGTCCACGACTGTTTCCTCGCAAAGCTCCTCGGCGGACTCGAGCTCGGCGCGCCGACGGTCTCGCACCACGTCAAGGAGCTGACCGACGCTGGCCTGATCACGACCCAGCGTGAGGGCAAGCAGCTGACGTGCTCTGTCGATCCAGATGGGCTCGCGACCTTGCGCGCCGCTCTCGCCATCCCCACTTCGAAAGTTTAGAACATATGAGCTATCAATCGATCCAGATCGAGAAGTACGGCCCCGCCACCGCGATGGCATTCCACGAGCTCGCGCCGAAGCTGCCGGCCGATGACGAGGTCGCGATCGACGTCGCGTACTCGGGCATCAACTTCGCCGACATCCAGATGCGGCTCGGCCTCTATCCCGATGCGCCGAAGAAGCCGTTCGTTCCCGGCTACGAGGTCTCGGGCAAGGTCACCGCGGTCGGCAAGAACGTCAAGGACGTCAAGAAGGGTGACGAGGTCGTCGCCGGCACGTACTTCGGCGGCTACGCGTCGCACGTGACGCTGCCGGCGCGCCAGGTGTTCAAGCTGCCGGCGGGCATCGACCTCGAGGCCGGCGCGGCGCTACCCGTGAACTATTTCACCGCGCAGCTCGCGCTGTTCGAGATGGCGCGCGTCCGCAAGGGCGACAAGATCCTGATCGAGCCCGCGACCGGTGGTGTCGGCGTGCTCGCGATCCAGATGGCACGCCACGTCGGAGCCGAGGTCATCGGCCTGACGACCAGCGCACACAAGAAGGCGTTCATCGAGGAGCTCGGCGCGAAGGCGTACACCGTCGACGAGTTTCACGCGGACGAGTCGCTGCGCGGCTATGACCTCGTGATCAACTCGTCGGGTGGGGCAGCGATCGAGTGGCAGCGCCGCCGGCTCGGCATGACCGGCCGGATCATCTGCCTCGGCATGTCGTCGATGACGAAGAACGGCAAGCGCAGCTACGTGAAGATCGCGAGCGCGCTGCTCCGCACGCCGCGGATCTCGGTGCTGAAGCTGTTCGATGCGAACACCGGCGTCTACGCGCTGAACGCGTTGCACATCCTCCAGGATCCGATCTGGATCGAGAAGCTCACGTCGGCGATGTCGCTGATCCCCGCGATGGATCTCAAGCCGCACGTCGGCAAGGTGTTCGACGCGAAGGAGGTCGCGGCCGCGCACGCGTTCCTCGAGACGAAGCAGGCCACCGGCAAGGTGCTTCTTCACTGGTCGTGAGCGGGACCGCCAGTGACGTGCAGCGGATCCGAGCTCGTGTTCCAGACCTCGTCGAGGTGGCCGTCGACGAACTTCACGTACGACATCCCGTAGCGCCACTGTTCGCCGAACGTGTAGTCGAGCCCGTCGGGCGGTCCTTCGACGCCTAGCACCTCGTCGCGGCTCGCGTGCTTGTCGTAGCTGCCACGCGCGCGGGCTGCCTCGGCGATCTTCGCGTCGTGCGGTGCGAGCCTGACCTTGAGCTTGTCGAACGCGGAGCTCCGCCAGCCGTAGACCTTCTGATCGCGGAACTCGACCTCGGCCATCCCGTAGCTCCAGCGCTCGCCGAAGTCGGTGGAGACGCTCGTCGGCTTGCCCATCACGCGGAGGACTTCTTCCTTCGAGGAGCCGAGGGTGAAGCCGATGCCCGGATCGTCGGGCGGCTTCGTCGGCGTAGGGCTGGGGACGGGTTGCGCGACTGGTGACCCGTCGTGCTTCGTTATCAAGATCGTGATCCCCGCGGAGGCCGCGGCGATCAGGACAAAGATCGGTACCCACATCCGCACGCGCCGGCGCGGGACGAAGTCGAGATTGCTCCGCGCGCGCGACTTCTGGGTCGTCGCGTTGCGCTGGGCGGTCTGCGGTGCGGTCTTGCGTGGCTGGATCTGCGGGCGTAACGAATCGACGTACGCAGGCGGAGCCTCGCGTGGACGTGGCGGTTCGGCCGGCGGAAAGCCCGCGCTCTCGATCGCCGCGTAGGCGTCATTGATCTGGCGGAGCTTGTCGGCGGCGCGATCGTGGACCTTCGGGTCGCCCTGGTGGCGGTCGGGATGCCAGACCTTCGCGAGCACGTTGCGCGCCTCGCGCGCCTGCTCCTTGGTTGCACCCGACGCGATCTCGAGGATGCGATACGCGTCGGCCAACTCCACGAGATGACGCTAGCGGATCTCGAGACGCTTCGCCCGCGGTTCTAGATCGATCCGGCGATGCGCTGTCCAGGGTCGACGCGCATAAACCAAATTATGTTTGATCGACAGTGTGCTCGAGCGCACCGTCGGGGCCGCGGAGTGCCGCAAATTTCCACGATCGAATATAGGGAAGCATTTAGTCAGCGATTACGTACTGGCTCGGATACTGCGCTTCCGTGCAGGGGTCGGCGCCGGGCCAAAAAAAAGCAACAGCCATTTCTGGCTGTTGCTCCTCTTAGTCCACCCCCAATCGACGAACCGAGGTTCGTCGACTGTGAATAGATGTCTTAGCGGGACTTCGGGCCGCCGCGGACGTGGGTCTTGATCTTCATCTATTCACCTCCTCCCTTCATGTTTGATCTATCGCATAGATATTGTGTCTGACAACCGTCGTGATCGGATTTCTTCGATCGCGTCTGCAGTGACAACGTCACGCCCTTCGAATATTCCGACGAGAAAAGCGGAGAACCGCGAAGGGGATCTGATCCGGACATTAATGCACTGTGCCTGGCGTCACTGCGGCCGCCTCGAATTGCGGCACCGCAGACTCGATATGCCAACTCCGGAGATGTGGATTACGTTTCGCCTGCAGCAATTTGCGGCAGGGCGCGATGAATCCGATACATTTTGTCTCTCATCCAGACGTGGTTCGCGGCAGCGTGTAAGCCAGCGAAATTGCGCGACTAACACCGATGATCTCGTGGCCGATAAGAATCTCGGGAATATTCAAAATTCCCGTCGTTATACCTGTACCTCTGTTCAAAAAAGACAATCCGGATGACGAACACACCAACTGACGAGTTGCGCGAACAGGGTCGTCAGTGAATTATCGGACGATCAAATGGCGTATCCATTCGAACGGACCCTCCGTTCCCTCCACGGATACGAGTCGGGGACACGAGTCTTGCTCGTGGCTCTCGTCGCGCTCGGCGTCGGTGGCATCGTCATGTGGGCGACGCTCGCCGAGGTTCCGATCGTCAAGGTGAGCTCGCAGGCACGGATCGAGCCGCACAACGCGGTCTATCGGATCGAGCCGCCGAGCGCGGGACGCGTCGTGCGCTCGCTCCTCAACCTCGACGAGGACATCAAGGAAGGCGACCTGCTGATCGAGTTCGACACGCGGGCCGAACAGCTCGAGCTCGATCAGAGCAAGGCGACGGCCGAAGGGCTCGAGCAGGAGCTCGTCGTGATCCGCGAGCAGATCGCGAACAAGCGGCGCGAAGCGCTGGCGACGGGCGAGGTCGACGAGGTCGCGGTCAAGGAAGCGGAAGAGCGCGAGCAAGAGATCGCGCCGCGCCACAAGCTCGCCGAGGAACGCGCGGCGCTCGCCGCGAAGAGCCCGACCGGGTCGATGTCCGAGATCGAGAAGCTCGAGCGCAAGACCGATGTCGACGCGCTCGCGCTGGCCAAGAACGCGCAGAGCCTCGCGGTGATCCGGCTGCGGCGCGAGCAGTCGGTCCGCGGCCAGACCCTCACGGCGCAGCTGCTAGGCCTCCAGCGCGAACAGCTCAAGACGGAAGGGCAGCTGCGCGAGCTCGGCGTCGCGATCGAGCGGCTCGAGTATCAGATCGAGAAGAAGCATTACCGCGCGCCCGCATCCGGTCGGCTCGTCGACGTCGCGGAGCTCGGCGCCGGTGCGTTCATCGCCGATGGTCAGCGGGTCGGCACGATCGTGTCGAACGACGCCGAGGTCCGCGTTCGCGCCCGGTTCCCGAAAGAGGATGTCGGCCTGATCCAGCCCGGTCAGATCGCGCAGCTCAAGCTCGACGGCTATCCGTGGACGATCTACGGCACGGTGCCAGCGAAGGTCACTCGGGTCGGCACCGAGCCCGGCCTCGTCGCGACACCGGAGGCGATTCCCGGCACGGTCCGGGTCGAGCTCGACATCGAGGCACCCGCGGATTCGCGGATCCAGCTTCACCACGGCATGACGGCGATCGTCGAAGTCGAGGTCGCGCGAGTGTCTCCGGTCGCGCTCCTGATGCGCTCGATCGGCGAATGGCGGACGACGCCGACGGCCGGCGAGACCCACGACAAGACGGTCCAGACCGAGTCCGAGGCTCGCTAGTGAACGCCCATCGTCGCCGCGCGATCATCCCCGAGGTGATCCAGATCTCCGCGACCGACTGCGGACCTGCGTCGCTGAAGAGCTTGTTCGCCGGCATGGGCGCCGAGCTCAACTACCGGGTACTTCGCGAGGTCTGCCAGACCGACATCGATGGCACGTCGATCGTCACGCTCGACGAGGTCGCGAACCAGCTCGGCCTCGATGCCGAGGAGGTGATGCTTCCGACCGACCACGTCGTGTTGCCCGAGGCGCACGCGCTGCCGGCGATCATCGTCACGTTGACCGCGGGCGGCCGGCCGCACTTCATCGTGCTGTGGAAGCGTCTCGGCCCGCTGGTCCAGGTCATGGATCCCGCCGCGGGCCGGCTCTGGGTCCGCGTCGATTCGCTGCTCGCGAACCTCTATCAGCACACGACGTCCGTACCCGCCGAGGGCTGGCGCGAGTGGGCGGGGTCGGAAGAAGCGGTCGCGACGTTCGAGCGTCGCCTGAAGGACCTCGGCGCGAGCGACGCGAAGGCACAGGTCGCCAAGGCGCTCGAGGACGCGCACTACGGCTCGATCGCGTTGCTCGATGCAGCATGCCGCGCGACCGAAGCGATGATCCGCGCAGGCGCTGTGAAGCGCGGGCGCACGGCGGCGGGCCTGATGCGGTCGATGATCGCGAAGGCCGACTCGGTCGCGATTCCCGAGTCCTATTGGTCCGTGCGCCCGAACCCCGAAGTCGAGGGCGAGCTGTTGCTCACCGGCGCCGTGTTGATGCGCGTGCGCGGCTGGCGCGACGATGCTCCGAAAGAAGACGCGCCAAAGCCACCGATCGCGGCCGACCTCGCGACCGAGATCGCCGCCCCACAGCCAGGCCCGGCGCGCGCGCTGTTTCGCCTCCTCCGCGAGGACCCGCGCAGCATCCCGCTGCTCGTCGTCGCCGGGCTCGTGGTCGCGACATTCGGCCGCGTTCTCCAGGCGCTGATGCTGCGCGCGATCCTCGATCTCGGCCGCGACCTCGGCACGATCGGCCAGCGTGCGACCGGCATCCTCGTCCTCGCGGGCGTCGCGCTCGTGTTGCTGCTGATCCAGATCCCGATCTCGCTCGGCATGCTCGGGATCGGGCGCCGGCTCGAGGTCCGACTGCGCAAGGCGTACTTCGAACAGCTGCCCAAGACCGAGGACCGCTACTTCCAGAGTCGGCTCGCATCCGACATGGCGTCGCGCTGTCACAACATCCAGGCGATGCGGACGTTGCCGGCGCTGATCGCGCAGGCGATCACGATCACGCTCGAGATCCTCGCGACCACCGCGGCGCTGATCTGGGCCGCGCCGCACGCGTGGCCGATCGTGCTCGCGCTGTCGGCCGCTACGCTGATCCTGCCGCTGATCGCGCAGAAGGTGTTCCTCGAGCCCGACATGCGCGTCCAGAGCCAGGTCGGCGCGCTTAGCAAGTTCATCCTCGACGCGCTCGTCGGCTTGACGCCGATCCTGATCCACGGTGCGGAGCGCTCGCTGCGCCGCTCGCAGGAGACGCTGCTCGTGAGCTGGACCAAGGCGCGCTACTGGCTGCAGTCGCTCGCGGTCGTGTTCGAGGGCCTCTTGATGCTCGTGAGCTACGGGCTCGTCGTCTGGCTCGTCTACTCGTACCTCGCCGGCAACCAGCGCGCCTCGCTCGTCCTCCTGGTCGTGTTCTGGGCGCTCCGCTTCCCGATCCTCGGCCAGCGCCTGCTGCTGCTCAGCCGCTCGTTCCCGAGCGCGATGAACAAGGTCCGCCGCCTGCTCGACATCATCGGCGAGGTCGAAAGCGAGCCGCGGACTCGTCCGCTCGGTGCCGCGCCGCAAGAAGTCCCCGACGAGGCGCGAGGCGTCGCGATCGCGATGGAGAAGGTCAAGATCAAGGGCGGCGGCCATACGATCCTCGATCGGATCTCGCTCGACATCGCGCCCGGCGAGCACGTCGCGATCGTCGGCGTCTCGGGCGCCGGCAAGTCGACGCTCGTCGGCCTGTTGCTCGGTTGGCTGCGCCCCGCGCGCGGCGAGATCAAGATCGATGGCACGGTGCTCGACGCGGCCGGCATCGAGCGCCTGCGCCGCAAGACCGCGTGGGTCGATCCGGCGATCAGCATCTGGAACCAGAGCCTGCTCGACAACCTGCGCTACGGCACCGACGCCACCACCGGCTGGTCGCTCGACGCGGCGATCCGCGGCGCGGAGATGCTCGACATCCTCGAGGCGCTTCCGGAAGGCTTGCAGACCTCGCTCGGCGAGGGCGGTGGCTTGGTCTCGGGCGGGCAGGGCCAGCGCGTGCGGCTCGCGCGCGCGATGCTGCGCTCGAACGTGCGGCTCGCGATCCTCGACGAGCCATTTCGCGGCCTCGATCGCGAGCGCCGCAAGCGGCTCCTGGCCGAGTCGCGCAGGCTGTGGGCGAACATCACGCTCCTGTGCGTGACCCACGATGTCGAGCACACGCAGGAGTTCGATCGCGTGCTCGTGGTCGAGAACGGCCGGATCGTCGAGAACGGCCCGCCGAAGGAGCTGCTCGCGAACGCCGAGTCGCGCTACGCCGAGCTCCTCCGCGCCGACCAGGACAACCACGCGATGCTGTGGGGCGGTACGAACTGGCGCCACTGGTGGCTCGCGGACGGCCGGCTCGTCGAGAAGCCGGTGGAGCCGTCATGAGGCGACCGCCGTTCGATCTGCTCTGGCCGGTCGAGGATCTGTCGAGCGCGCTCGAGCAACTCTCGCAGCGCGCGGGCTACGGCACGCCGGTCGGGGAGGTCGTCGCTCCGCCCGCCGACGTCGAGCCGAGCCGGGTCTGGATGTTCGCGCTCGGAGATCGCCTCGGCGTCGAGCTCGAGCCGATCACGCCGCTCTATCACGAGCTGCCGGATGTGGTCGTTCGCGCAGCCCCGGCGGTGATCCAGATTCGCCGTCAAGGTCAGCCGTTCTACCTGGTGCTGCTCGGTGCGCGGTGGGGCAAGGTCCGCTTGCTCGCGCGCGATGCGAGTGTGGTGAGGGTGGATGCGAGCGAGATCATCGCGCTCGTTCGCGAAGAGAAGCAGGCGACGATCGCGAGCGAGGTCGATCAGTTGCTCGATGGCGTGAAGACGTCGCGGCGAGCGCGCGAGCGGGTCCGCGGCCGGCTGTTGCTGCAGCGGCTCGGCCAGGCGCAGCTACGCACCGGCTGGATCATGCGCCCGCGGCGGACCGCGAAGCGCAAGGCGCTGATCGGCGACCTGCCGGCGCTCGTCGCCGGAATCCTCGTCAGCCACATGCTGCTGTCGCTCGTGCTCGCCGGTTCGTTCTGGATCCTCGGGCGCGCCGCGCTCCAGGCGCACCTCGAGGCCGGTTGGTTCGAAGGCTGGATCGCGGTGATCGCGTGCTCGATCCCGCTGCGCCTGCTCGAGGTGTGGTGGCAGGGCATGTTCTCGATCAAGGTCGGCACGCTGCTCAAGCAGCAGCTGCTCGCGGGCATCCTCAAGCTCAGTCCCGACGAGGTCCGACTCGACGGCATCGGCCGCCACTTCGGTCGCGTCGCCGAGTCCGAGGTCGTCGAGCAGCTCGCGCTCGGCGGTGCGCTGCTCGCGATCCTGTCGCTCGTCGATCTCGTGCTGGCCGGCGGCATCCTCGCGCTCGGTGCGGGCGGCTGGCTGCAGACCGGGGTGCTCGCGATCTGGATCGGCGTCGCCATCATCCTCGCGCGCCGCCACTACAAGGTGCAGCGCCAGTGGTCCGCATCTCGGATCGAGATCACGCGCGACCTGCTCGAGCGCATGCTCGGCCACCGCACGCGGCTCGCGCAGCTCCCGCTCGAGCGCTGGCACGACGGCGAAGATCGCCGGCTCAGCGCGTACGCCGAAACCTCGAAGGTCATGGACAAGCGGACGATGCAGCTCTCCGCGCTGCTCCGCGATGGTTGGCTCGTGCTCGCGTTGATCACGCTCGTTCCCGCGTTCGCGTTCGGCACCGCGCAGCCCGGCTCGCTCGCGATCTCGGTCGGCGGCATCCTGCTCGCGCTCCGCGCGTTCGACGAGATCTCGGTGTTCTTCCAGCAGGTCTCGCAAGCGGCGGCATCGTTCGAACAGATCGTGGACTTGCTCGTCGCGGTCGGTCGCCCCGAGCTCGAGTCGAAGGTGCCGCTCCAGATGGAGGCGGGACACCTCAGCGAACAGCTCGGCGGCACGCTGATCGAAGCGCGCGGCATGATGTTCCGCCACCAGGCGAGGACGCGCCCCGTGCTCGAGAACTGCTCGCTCCAGATCGCGCACGGCGATCGGATCCTGCTCGAAGGTCCGTCCGGCGGCGGCAAGTCGACGCTGATGTCGCTCTTGACCGGCCTGCGCACACCGGAGGCAGGCGTGTTGTTGCTGCGCGGGCTCGACCGCTCGACGTTCGGCAGCACGGGCTGGCGCAAGCGCGTCACCGCCGCGCCGCAGTTCCACGAGAACTACGTGCTGTCGGGGAGCTTCGCGTACAACTTGCTGCTCGGCCGCGAGTGGCCGACCTCGTCGGAGCTGCGCGACAAGGCCGCGAAGCTGTGCACCGAGCTCGGGCTCGGCGAGCTCGTCGCGAAGATGCCGGCCGGGCTCGAGGAGATGATCGGCGAGACCGGCTGGCAGCTCTCGCACGGCGAGAAGAGCCGGCTCTACATCGCGCGCACGCTGCTCCAGGGCGTCGAGCTCGTGATCCTCGACGAGAGCTTCGCGTCCCTCGATCCGGAGACGATGCGCGTCGTCCAGAAGTGCGTGCTCGAGCACGCGCCGTCGCTCGTCGTAGTGAGCCACCCGTGAAGCAGCTCGCGCTCGTCTCGCTCCTCGCCGGCTGCATGACGCTGCATTCGGTCAACGTCGCGCCGCCGCATGCGCCGAAGGCATTCCTCGCGAGCCTCGACGCGAAGGATCCCGATGCACCTGCGCCGCCGGTCGAGCACGTCACGAACGGCAGCGACGTGTGGTGGTCGGTGTTTGCCGATCCGGCGCTCGACGCGGCGATCCAGGAGGCGTACCGGAACAACTATCTGATCCGCGATACGCGCGGCCTGATCTACGAGAACCTGCTCGATCCGAACCTGCCGCAGGGTTGGTGGTGGCCGCTCCAGATCGGCATCCTCGCGCCCGCCGGCGTCCAGCACATCCAGGCGAACCTGATCCCTCCGCCCGGCGTCGAGCTCAACTACAACTCCGCGAACATCGATCTCGGCGCGACCTATCAGCTCGACGCGTCGGGCTACCTCGCGGCGCAGCGCCGGGTCGGCGTGAACCTGTCGGAGCAGCAGCGCCAACTCGTCGAGGCGCGCGTCCAGGACGTCGCTGTTCAGATCACGCAGCTGTGGTTCAACATCCTCCAGACCCGCCAGCTCCGCGAGCTCACGCTTACCCAGATCAAATACAACCAGGACCTCTACGATCTGGTCCAGGCGCGGTTCGAGCAGCACCTGACGCCGCGCCTCGTCGTGCTCCAGCAACAACAGCTGCTGCTGAACCTCCAGGCGCAGGTCCCTCTGATCACGGCGCGGATCGCGCAGTACAACTCGCAACTGAAGATGATGCTCGGGCGGACGCCGAATCCGCTCGACGACCTGGTTCCGCAGGATCGCAAGCTTCCCGATCTGCCGCCGCAGCCCGGCATCGGCACGCCCGATGACTTGAACGCGAACGCTCCCGAGATGCGCTACGCGAAGCTGCGGGTCGAGGAGATCCACCATCGGATCGCGCAGAACCGCGCGGCCTATCTGCCGACGATCAACCTGTCGGCGAGCATCGGGCTGTCGACGCTGTCCGCGCACGCCGAGGATCTCGGCTCGTCGACGTACAAGGAAGGGATCGTGGGCGTGACGCTGACCTGGCCGGTGTTCGAAGGCAAGCGGATCACCGAGACGAAGCAGCTGCCGCTCACGCTCCACCGCCGCGAGCTCCAGTACGAGCTCGCGAGCAAGACCGCGATCGGCCGCGTCCAGGACGCGATGGTCCAGGAGACCAACCAGACGACGAGCCTGACGAACCTTCGCGCCCAGGTCGAGCTCGGCCAGCAGCTGCTCGTCGAGGCGCGCCGCCTGTTCGAGCAGGGCCAATCCGATTACCTGCCGGTGCTCGCTGCACTCAACAACCTGACGGACCTCGAGCGCGCGAGCCTGCTCGCTCAGCGGTTGCTCCTCGACGATCGAGTCGAGCTGTATCGCTCGCTCGGCGGCAACTGGTCCTACAACGTGACGACGATCCAGGAGCGATAAATGACGCCACTACAGCCGAGTGAGGTCCTCTACATCCCGAAGCGCAAGCGGATGACGCACGCCAGGCTCAAGGCGGACGACGGTCAGGACGTCCTTCACCTCTTCTACGGCGACACCGAGCTGATCTTCGACGAGCCCGATGTCGCGCCGCTCGGCGAGAAGCTGCTCGAGGTCGATCAGTTCCGCGCCGAGGACGCGATGGCGTGGTCGAACGCCGCGCCGCACTCGTGGGACAAGGTCCGCGAGCTGCTCGAAGCACTGCTCGAGCAGAAGGTGCTCGGCAGGGTCGCCGATGCGCCGGCGGGGCGGACGACCGAGACCTATCCGCAGCGGCTCGGCGAGGTCCCCGAAGGGCGTGAACCGCTCACGCACAGCGCGCACGACAACCGCTGCCCGGTGATCACCGAGCAGGCGTTCGGTCACGCGTTCGACCTCGGCAACCTCGAGGTGCTCGTGCCGATCTATCGGATCGCGCATCCCGCGCTCGATGTCGACGGCCGCCAGGTCGGCGAGAACAACGTGTCGCCGCGCACCCTGTTCCTCGATCTGCCGACGCAGCGCAAGCAGTGCAGCTATCCCGGCAGCCGTTATCAGCACGACCTGCCGATGAATCAGACCGCGATGAAGGCGATGTCGAAGCGGTGGCCGGAGCTGCTGTCGCTGACCGAGCAGTTCCGCTCGGCGGTCGTCGAGCGGATGCCGGCGCGCGACCCGGCGCAGCGCAGTGCCGGCGAGCTCCACTTCATCGCGGTGTGTACGCTCGCGTCGGTCGGCTACGTGATGGTGCGCGGCACAGATCCGGTGCCGAACGGCCAGCTCGATGGCGGGCTCGCCGCGATGTTCCGGCTGATCGACGGCGTTCGCCTCGTCACGAACGACCTCGTGCGCGCGCTGCCGGATGCGAAGGGTTGCGACACGCCGGTCGACGCTCACGCGATCGCTTCGTACGCCGAGCGCCACGACGCGTATCGCGGCCCGCACGGCGTGTGTGCGGGCCCGCCGGCGCTGATCGACGAGTACCTCCGCGTGCTGTTCGGAGAAGAGGCCGCACCGATCCAGGTCGAACCGAACGTCGCAGCGCGGCTCGGCGATCTCGACGCGGCGATCGATTACGGCCTGCTCGGCCAGCGGATCGAGTCGGTCGTCCGCTACCTCGGCGCGTCGCAAGCGCTGCTCCACGAGCGGCTGCGCGTCGCGTTCGAGGGTCACGAGCCCCGCACGGTGCTCCAGGAGCTCGTCGAGGCACCGATCGATTCGGCCCACTATCCGCTGCTCCGTACGGATCTGCCGCTCGTCGAGACGTGTCAGCGCGAGCTCGATCTCAGCCGCTGGCTGTTCGCGCGCGCGGGCGAGGCGCTGCCCGGGCTGATCGAGCCCGGCTCGCTCGACGACCACATGCGTCTCGATCCAGCGGAGCAGGCGACGAGTCAGCGCCGGCTCGGCGAGCTGTTCGCGCGCGAGAGCAGCGAGCTCCCCGCAGTCGCGGCCGCCGTGTTCGCGCTCGAGCGCCGCTGTCTCCGCATCATCGAACGCGAGCAAGCCACGCTCAACCGCCGGCTCGCGCGCGCGCCGGGGCGCAAGCTGACGAGCCTCGACCTCGCGGCGTTCACCAAGCCGCGCAACGGCCCGCCGCTCCACGCGACGCTCGCGGCCGCGCTCGGCATCTCGGTCGTCAGCGACGCGACCACCACGGTCGTGCGCGCCGGCGATCAAAGTCTGACGTTCACCGATTAGAGGTCACGATGCACCCCGAGCTCGTACGCCGTTTTCACGAACCGATCCGCGACGAAGCCGCGCGCCGCTATGGCCTCGATCCGGCGGCGCTCACCGAGCTCGCCGCGTTCGAGAACTTCGTCTACGAGGCGGAGAACGACGACGGCGACCTCGTGATCCTCCGGCTGTCGCACAGCTCGCGGCGCACGGTCGAGTACACCCAGGGCGAGGTCGAGCTCGTGCGTTACCTCGTCGCGAGCGGCATCCCGGTCGCGCCGCCGATCCTCTCGGAGTCGGGCCAGTTCGTCGAGAAGATCACCGACAGCCGCGATCCCGACGGCTACTTCGTCGCGACCTCGTTTCAGCGGGCCGACGGCATCGTGTTCGACGACGCGCCGCCGCTGAAGGACCTCTACTGGAAGCCGCCGCTGTTTCGCGACCTCGGCCGGCTGTTCGGCCGGCTCCACGAGCGCGCGCGGACCTACAAGCTGTCGAATCCGAAGTTCAAGCGCCAGGAGTGGCACGAGTACGACGTCGTCGACATCGATCGGTTCGCGCCGCCCGACGAGCAACTCGTGCGCGAGCGGACCGCGCAGATCATCGAGCGCTTGAAAAAGCTGCCGACGACGCCCGAGCACTACGGCCTGATCCACGCCGACCTCCACCCGCACAACTTCTGCTTCGCCGACGGCAAGATCACCGCGTTCGACTTCGATAACGCCGAGTACGCGTGGTTCGTGAAGGACCTCGCAGTGCTGCTGTTCTACATCGCGCGCGGCGAGGCTCGCGGCCAGCGCGAACAAGCAGTCGCCGCATTCCTCGGACCGTTCCTCGAGGGCTATCGCGAGATCCGGCCGTGCTCGAGCGAATCGCTCGCCGCGATCCCCGATCTCCTCGCGCTCCAGCGCTCGATGAACTACGCGCTGTTTCACCAGTATCGCGATCCGGCGATCCTCGACGACGACGTCCGCGACCGCTGGTCGCGGTTCCGCCGCGATATCGAGGCAGCTGCGCCGGTGCTCGAGCTCGACTTCACCAGCTTTTAGCCCGCGAGATCGGTCATGCTCTGACGATGCGCCTCGCGCTCGCCGCGCTCGTTCTCGCATCCACCACGGCGTTCGCCGACGGTGACATCGCGGGCTTCGTCACGAGCGGGAAGGGCGACCTCTCGGGCACCGTGACGACGCTCGACGGCAAGCCGCTCGAGACCACGGTCCACATCGTGACGAACGCCGACCACGAGCTGCTCGTGAAGACCGACAAGCGCGGCAACTACGCGGTGAAGCTCGACGGCGGCGATGTCGCGTACGTGTTCGTCGAGGACAAAGCCAAGATCAGCGGCCAGACCGTCGCCTCGGTAAAGGCCGGCGGCGGCGAGGCGATCGCGATCCGCGAGACGCTCGCGCCGTCGGTGCCCGCGAAGTACGCATCCGACGAATGGATGGTCCCGGAGTACAGCAAGACCGCCGACGACAAGAACCGGTGGGCGCGCGCGTGGCTGCTGCTCCACGTCAGCGAGACCGGCAAGGTGCTCCGCGTGAAGCTGATCAACAGCCCCGGCATGGACCTCGATCCGATCGCGATCCGCGCCGCGTGGGAGCTCGCGTTCATCCCCGCGCGGGACCGGACCGATCACAAGATCCCCTCGATGGTGCTGTGGACGTTCGAGTGGCCCGCGTCGTGGTGGCTCGCGAATCACGAGCGGATGAAGGGCTTCATGCCGCCCGAGGTCATCACGGTCGACTGCGGCGCCAACCTCCGGCTCCAGCGCGAGTGTTCGAAGCCGAACATCGTCAACGCGATCAGGCTGCCCTGGATCGAGCGCCCGAAATAAGGTGGAGCCGCTGCCCGGGTATGATCCGGGGACCTACGGTTTACGAATTACTTGCGGACGTGTCCTCGCATGTTTGCGCTTGTCCCTAGATGGTCGTGTGCTCCTCGGTCATCAACAGTATTTTGCTTGATCTCAGATCTTCGCGGGCGTCTACTGGGTCCTAGGCGGGTCCTAGGACCCGAGGGAGCGCAGGCATGGCAAACGTGAAGCTCACGGAGAAGATCGTCGGGTCCGCACCACCACCGACCGACGTCGCGCAGGACTACTACTGGGACGAGGAGGTCCAGGGATTCGGGCTCGTGGTCGGCCGCACCGGCGCTCGCACGTTCGTAGTGCGCGCCCGCGTCGCGGGTGGCGAGCGCAGGAAGGTTACGATCGGCCACTACCGCGCCGAGCGCGGCGAGGGAAAGACGTGGACCGTCGAGGCGGCGCGCGAGGAGGCGAAGCGGCTGATCGGCCAATTCGCGTCGGGGAAGGCTGTCAAGGCGCCGGGCGCGCGGCGGTCGAACACGTCGGGCCCGACGCTGCGCGACGCGATGGAGGCGCACGTCGCCCGCATGAAGAAGAAGCAGCGCGCCGAGCGCTCGATCGCGACCTTCGAGAACGAACTACAGAAGTACCTCGCCGACCGCCTCGACCGACCGATCGCGGAGATCAACGGCGAGAGCTTGATCGCGCTGCACGACTCGATCAAAGCCGGCGCCCGCGACCGCGCGAACCGCAACACCAGCAACGCCAAGGGCGCGCCGCTCGCGAACCGCGTGATCGCGCACGTCGGCGCCGCGTGGAACACGCTCAACCGGAACCTGGAGGGCGCGCTCGGGGCGTGGAACCCAGCGAAGTCCGTCGACCGAGACAAGATCAAGGAGAAGCGCGAGCGGCTCGTCGACCTCGCCGACTGGGCGACGCGGGTGGGGACGATGGCCAACGCCGTCCAGCGCGACGGCCTCATGCTCGCGCTCTATACCGGCCTGCGCTCGGAGGACGTGCGCACGGTTCGGTTCGAAAACGTGGACTGGAAGGCACGCACGCTGCGCCTGCCGGATCCCAAGGGCGGCGAGGATGCGGCCTTCTCGATCCCGCTCTCGCCCACGGCCTTCGAGATCCTCAAGCGCCGGAAGCACGACAACGCGCGCAGCGAGCTGTTTTCTCCACACGGCGGAGACAATGGTTGGGCCTTCCCCGCGCTCGTCGTCGGCGAGGACAAGGCGAGCGGCCAGAACGCCAAGGGCGGGGTAGGGCCGATCTCGGACCTGCGCCAGCAGGTCTCCACGGCGAGCGGCTACGCAAGGTTCCCGCGCGAGGACGTCCACACGCTGCGCCGCACGTATCTGTCCATCGCGCAGGAGGTCGGCGTGAGCGAGTTGGACCAGCACGTGTTGAGTAACCACTCGTTCGGCTCGCGGAACGTGAACGAGACCTACGTCGCACAATCGGCCAGTCACCTCGCCGAGGTCGCGGCCAAGATCGACGCCGCGATCACGCGGCAGATTGAAGCGGGGAGCGCGACCCGCTCGAAGAAGAACAAGCGTCGCTAGTCCGTGTCGATGACACGGGCCGCGATCCACGCTTGGACGTCGGCGACCCTGTAACGCACCGGTGCGGCGCGAGCTGGCCCGAGCTTCAGGAAGCGCGGCCCCAGCCGCTTGCACCGCCACGCGCGCAGCGTCTTGGGCGCGAGCCCGAGCCACGTCGCGAGCCCTCGCTCGTCCACGTACTCGGTCTGCGGGACGGTGCCGTCGAGGTTGACCACTCAAACACTGCGATCCACGCGGCCTTCGTATTCCGGGACGGCCCGATCAGTCAGGTCCGCAAGTCGGCGTGCGCTCGTCGGCTCGACGGTGATCGTCGACCTGATCGCAGCGAGCGGCGAAAGCGGCGCGGAATCGAGCACATGGCCAGCATAAGAGATTTGCATATCTTCCATGATCGAAAACACGGATCGCCAACGCAGCGTGATCGCTCGTGGTTTGTAAAGTCACTTTGAGACTATGGCTCTCACAGCATCCTTAGCTCATGACGAAGTCAAGAGTCCGCCGCGACGCCCAGGTCAACGCGTGTCTGCCCCAGCACATCAAGCAAGCCCTCGAACAGGAAGCGGCCCGCGAGCGGCGCACGCTCTCGGACATGGTCTACCGGGTCCTGGAGGAGCGGTACGAGTCCACCGAACCCGAGGACGCCGCACTCTAGAAACGACAAAGCCCTGTGCAGCGACTCCGCCAAGATGAGCCGCACAGAGCTGGGGAATGACCATGAAGATCAGTTCCGATTGTAGCAACTACGAATCAGCTCGACGAGAAATTCCTCCCGACGAGGCCACCGCTCTAGCCCGCCAGCTCGTCGCGACCGCTGAGGCCGCGATCAACGATCGGCTGGACTCCAGCGGCGAACCGATCACGGACTCCGAGGCCGTCGAAGTCGGCGCCGCCGCGGTCCGCAACCTCGTGCTGGACCTACTTCGCGAGCGAGACCGGGAGAAGGCCAAGCGCGCGGCCACCGACCTCCAGAACGAGCGCCTGGAGACGGCATACCGCCGGACGGCCAGGGAACTGGCGACCGAGCTTCGCCTCCGCCGCAAGGCGGAGCGCAAGAGTACGCAACTAGAGGCCAAGTGCGCCGCTGCCGTGGGAATCGCCACGAGGGCAATCGCCATCGGCCGGAGCAACTCATGAGCAATACGAGCCTTGATGATCTAGAGACCCAGTTGTCGCAGCTGGCGCCCTCGACTTCCAAAAACGACTCTGGCGACGCGGACCGCAAGTTCACGGAGTTGGGCAACGCGCAACGCATCGCCGCGAAGCACGGCCACGTGCTCCGCTACGTTCGCTCGTGGCGATCGTGGCTCGCCTGGGACGGAACACGGTGGAAGCGGGACGAGCTTGGCGTGGAGGTCGTGGTGTCGAAGGACATCGTCCGCGACCTCTACGCAGACCTCGCAGAGCTGGCGCACCAGTCCGGCCCGGACGCCGCGGACCTCGCGGAGAGTCTGGCGAAGTGGGCGAAGCAGAGCGCCAAGCGGTCGACGATCGAGAACTCGGCGGCGCTCGCCCAGACCGAGCCGCCGATCGCGGCGCACGCCGGCTCGTTCGACGCCGACCCGTGGCTCTTGAACGTCCAGAACGGCACGGTCGACCTCCGCACCGGCCAGCTCCGGCCGCACGCCCAGCTCGACTTGATCACGATGCTCGCTCCGGCCGACTACGATCCGGACGCGGCGTGCCCGACGTGGGACGCGTTCGTGGCGTGGGCGCTTCCGGATCCGGCGACGCGCTCGTGGGTGCAGCGGTTCTGCGGCTACTGCCTGACCGGCGACGTCGGAGAGCAGGTCGCGACCTTCCTGCACGGCGGCGGCGCCAACGGCAAGTCGACGTTCCTCGGCGCCGTGAAGCACGTGCTCGGCGACTACTCGTGGCAGGGCTCGCCGGGCCTGATCATGGCGCCCGACCACGGCAACGGCGAGGACGTCGCTCGTCGACAGCGCGCGGTGGTCAAGGGGCGCCGCCTGGTGCTGGTGCAAGAGATCGAGGCTGGTCGCTACCTGAACGAGGCGCAGCTCAAGCAGCTCACCGGCGGTGACGTGATCACGGCTGCGAAGCTCTACGAGAACGAGTGCGAGATCATGCCGACCCACAAGATCGTGGTGGCGACCAACTACAAGCCGGTCGTGCGCGGCGCCGACCACGGGATCTGGCGGCGGATCCGGCTGGTGCCGTTCCTGAGCCGGATCGCCGACGAGCAGAAGGACGCCGACCTCCCCGCGAAGCTCCGCGCCGAGGCGAGCGGGATCCTGGCGTGGATGGTCCGCGGCTGCCTCGCCTGGCAGCACGAGGGCCTCGCGGAGTCGCCGCAGATGCGTGACGCGGCTGCGGGCTACCGCCAGCACGAGGACAAGCTCGCCGAGTTCCTGGAGGACGTCACGGAGCCGGGCGAGGGCGTCCACAGCTCGCGCCTGTACAAGCGCTACCAGCGGTGGTGCGAGGACCGCGGCGAGAAGACGTGGACCCAGCGGGCGCTGACAGACGCGCTCGGAGAGCGCGGGTACAAAGCGGAGCGCATCGTCGCCGAGGACGACCTCGGGACGCGGAAGCGGGATCGCGGGATCGCGGGGCTGAGGCTCCGTGAAACTCGGCGGTGCTGCACGTTGTATCCGCGTTGCTCGCACGCCGTCGGGACGCAGCTGCGTCCAGATCCCTAAAGTACCCTCATGGAACGAATTCTAGGAGAGTTTACGGATCCGGACGCAGCTGCGTCCCACACCAGCAACGTTATAAGAGAGGCAGTGACGGGATACTTGGTATGCTGATGATCGACGGATCGAAAGAGATCTGGACTGCTACGCTTCGCTAATGGAAGGAAATGGACGTGACACCGTAGGACGCTTCGCCGCTGGCCACCGAGGCGGGCCCGGGCGCCCGCGCTACAGCGTGTCCGACGCCCTGCGCCGGCTTGTCGACCCGGAGCAGATCGCCAACTTCCTGGTCGGCGTCGTCGCCGACCGCAAGGCCCCGCTGCGAGACCGCATGCGCGCCGCGGAGATGATCACCGACCGTCTCGACGGCCGGCCCGTCAGCTTCGGCGTGCACGCCAACGTCACCGCACCGGGTGCACTACCGGCCGACTGGGCGAGCCGGAGCCTCGACCAACGTAGGGAATTCCTCGACGCGATCGAGGCGAGCGCCGTCGAGGTCCGCAAGTGACCTGGGCGGACCTGCGCCGCGCCGCCGTCGAGCAGGCGGCGCTCGCCGTGCTCGCGGACCGCGAGGCGGACGAGGCCACGCGCCGCGATGCCCGCGGCGAGCTGGAGCGCGGGGAAACGAGCTACGACAACTTCTCGGCCGACGAGTTGGACGTTTGGATCGACCTCAGCGCTCGCGGCCTCGGCCACGAGGTCTCGGACCAGTACGCGCACGGGCTCGCCGTCGCCTGGCAGCGCGCCGCCGACCAGCGACGCGATGAGTACGAGCGCGTCGAGGTCACCGGCCCGCGCCCGCAGGTGCCGGGGTGCAAGAGGTGTCGCGAGTTCGAGGACTGCGACCTCCAAGTCTTGCGCGAGGCGTGTGCCGAGGAGCAGGCCGAGGAACGGATCCTCGACGGAGCCAAGCTCGCGTTGCCGGAGTCAGACCATGCCGAGTAAGCCGAGGATCAAGAGCGGGCTGGCCAAGAAGCCGCGCACGACGAGCGCGCCGACGAAAGCAGCGCCCCCGAGCGAGCCCGCGACCGTCGCACCGACCAGATCCGCGCTCGTCGTGCCTTCGCCTCGTGTCGACGACGCGCCGGGCAAGTCGCCGGTCGACAAGATGACTAGGGCGCTCCACTACGCCGCGACCGGCCAGCTCCGGCGCTACGCGCGTGCGCCACAGAGCGAGCCCAAGCGCGAGTCATGCGAGGTCGACGGTCACCGGTGGGTCGACAACGGTCGCGGAGTCCGGTGCGTGCGCTGCGACCTGCCTCCCCGCTGAGGCAAGATCCGGACCACTAACGACGAGCAGATCGGGCCGATCCTCGTCGGAGATCGCGCCCGCGCAAGCGCTCGTCCCGCCATCACGACAGGTCCCCACTGTGACAAAACACGTCGGTCACCGACGACGATCGCGCCACGACGTCACACGTCCCCGACGACGATCCCGGGCGCCGACGACCACGATCGCACGCGGCACACGACGCGGTGGCGTTCCGGATCCGGAGCGATCGAGTGCTCGATCGAGTCCGCGGCCTCGACGACGACCGGCGCGTCACGCGAGGCGCCACACCGTCGCGGTTCGTGGTCCGGATCTTGGATCGCTACGGGGCATGACCACACGCGCCATCGGTTACGTCCGCGTCAGCACCGACGAGCAGGCCGCGCACGGCGTCTCGCTCGCCGCCCAGGAGGCGAAGCTCCGCGCCTACGCGGAGCTGTACGAGATCGAGCTGATCCGCGTCGAGGTGGACGCTGGCGCGTCGGCGAAGTCGCTCAACCGACCGGCTCTCCAGCGCGCCCTGGCGTCGCTCAAGCGCCGCGAGGCGGACGCGATCCTCGTCGCGAAGCTCGACCGACTCACGCGATCTGTGCGCGACCTCGCCGACCTCCTCGACGACTACTTTCGCGACGACCGCCGGGCGCTGCTGTCGGTCGCCGAGCAGATCGACACGCGCTCCGCGTCGGGCCGACTCGTGCTCAACGTCATGACGTCGGTGGCCGAGTGGGAGCGCGAGGCGATCGGTGAGCGCACCGCAACCGCGCTGCACCACCTCGCCGGGCAGGGGCGGCACCTCGGCGCGCACGCTCCGTACGGCTACCGCTCGGTCGCTGGCGAGCCCGTCGCCGAGGGCCCACGCGCGGGGTTCGTGCCGCGGTTTCTCGTCGAGGACGCCGACGAGCAGGCCGTGATCGCGGAGGCGCGAGCGCTGCGCGCGAGCGGCCTCGGACTCGCGGCGACCGGTCGCACGCTCGCCGAGCGCGGGCGCGTCTCTAGGACCGGGCGCCCGTTCACTGCCGAGCAGGTCTCGCGGATGCTCGTCGGCACCGGCCGCGCAGTCGCGCCGGCACTCGCCGCGTAACTGACCGCACACCACGACTGGTTCAACAAGGAGTGGAGTCGGCTTACGTAATCTGCGTATACGCAGTAGTCGCATAACAGAGTTACCTATTGGCACGGTTGTTGCGCGTGTCATTAATGACTCAATGACTCGCAAGATCCTCACGTGTGACGCGGCCGAGATCCTCGGCGTGACGCCCTCGCGTGTTGCCCAGCTCGTCCAGGAGGGCAAGCTCGTCGCCGAGACCGTCGGCGAGCGGGCGCCGGTCCGGGTCTTCGATCGTGCTCGTGTCGAGATCCTAGCGGGCCGCCGGGCGTGCGAGCGCAACGAACGGAGCGCCGAGTGAGCACCGCGTCAGCCGTCGCTCGTCGGGCCGCGAACGCCGGCACGCCGCACCACGGCGGTGGCGCGTGCGCCAGCTACGGCCACGTGCCGCACAGCAAGGTCACGCCCGCTCTCTGGGAAGCGGGCTGGCTCCCTCGCCGCAGCGCCGCCGAGGCGATGAACATCACCGTCGGCGAACTCGACCAGGCCGTCCGAGCCGGCGCGATCCGGTGCCGTCGCGTCGGTCCCGGAGCGGTCCTCTACCAGGTCGTCCGGTAACCCTTATGCTCGTCGACTCCGAACCAGCCCAGTCAACGCCCGCCGCTAGCGCGGCACCGGGGACGACGAGCACTTATTGCCCGCACTCGACGCGACCGGGCGCGGCGGACCCGAGCACGTGCTCGCAGTGCCTCGGCGTGTCGCCCTCGATCTCGCGCAGGCTCGACACGATCCCGGAGTCCTCCGTCCTCGACGAGGGGTGGACTCCACCGTCGCTGACGCCGAGTGAGGAGCAGCACCGCCAGGTCTCGCGCAACGGCGCCCGCAAGCGCCACGCCACGCTGCCCGAGGACGCGGTGCTCGCGCCGGAGCTGCCCGACGACCAGGAGCCGGTGCAGCGCCACGCCAAGCTCGCGCCGTCCGAGCGTGGCCGTGCCGCCGCCGCGGCACGCTGGGGACAGCGCACGCCGGAGCAGGTCGCCGAGCAGGTCCGGGCACGCCGCGAGCGGATCGCAGCGCTCGCACCGGCCGGCTACCTCAGTGTTCAGGATTTTCGCACGGCGCGGGGCCTCGGCGAGAACGCCGTGCGCCGGCAGATCCGCCTGGGGCAGCTCGCGGTGCTCCGCGTCGGAGGCCACGTCTACATCGCCGCGTCGGAGGCGTCGTGAGCCGCGACCAGATCCTCGACGTGGCACTCGCCTACGACTCGGACCCGATCCGGGTGCGCCGCCAGGTCGCCGCGTGGCTCGTGGCCCAGGGCGATAGCTACGCGGCCGGTTGCGCCGCATCACTGCTCCGTCGTGAGCCGCGTCAGCACGTCTGGCGCGAACAGAGGAGCGCAGCGTGAGCGCCGCGATCCACGAGGCCTGTCACGCCGCGATGGCGCTCCTCGACGAGCGCCCGCTCCTCGGCATCCACGTCCGCGCCGACGGTCGAGGCATGACGCTCGCGCAACCCGCCCGCACGCGGCACGACCGCATCCGCAGCCACCTCGCTGGCGTGATCGGCGAGCGCCTCGCTCACCTCGACGCGGGCTGGGGCACGGCCCTCGACGGCTCGCGCACCGACATCGATCGAGTCCGCCAGATGCGCCCGACCCGGAGCGAGGTCGTGCAGGCCGTCAGCTCCGCGGCGTACGTCCTGTCGTCGAGATGGGACGCCGTCACTAGGATCGCCGGCGCGCTGCGGCGGCGGCGGCTCGACGGCGCGGAGGCCGCGCGGATCTGGGCGAGCACTCCGGCGACGGCGCCGCACCACACGTGGGCGCTCCGTCACTTTGCCGAGCTGGTCGACGCGGTCTGTCCCGAGCAGCGCACCGACTCCGAGGAGCGCATGGACCGATCCGAGCTGCGGCCCGCGTGCTGGGTCGCTCCGGGCGAACGCGCGGTGGACGTGTGCCCGGCAGCTGACGCGAGAGAGAAGCTCGACCTCGCACGCGCCGATGTTGGATTCGAGATCCAGCTACAGGCGATGGCCGCGGGATTCGCGGCCGAGTCCGCGCATCCGATGGGCGTGACCTCGGCCGAGGCCAACGCGGCATACCGCCGAGCATACTTCGCGATCATCGACGCGGAGGTCGCCAAGACGGCGCAGGGTCGCGCGGTGCTCGCAGCCGCCGATCAAACCGCGTGCGAGTGCGAGCACGACGACGATCCGGCCGACAGACCGACGGCGTGGGTCCAGAACAACGATTCGAGAGCAACGAACATGAACAACGACACCGACAACGAAATGGACGCGCTCGCCCGACGCAGCGCCACCGCCTCCGACTCGTTCGGTCCCCGCACGCGCCGCGACGACAACCCACGGCTCACCGGCGATCCGGACCCGCAGGACCTCGCACACCGCTCAGTCGGAGGCAACGACGCCCCGAACTCGGCGAAGCGCAGCCGCAAAGCGATCAACAACGCGGGGCCGTACGTCACGCCCGAGGATTGTACGTGCCCGCACTTCCCCGAGGCCGACGAGCAGCACGCCGAGGACTGCCCGCTCTTCGTCGACCCGAGCGGCGGACCGCGCGTGGTTGCTCCGACGACGAGCGCGATCAAGAAGTCGCTCCGCGGCGACCGGATCGACGACCCGGAGGCCGAGGCTCAAGAGGCCCTCGCGGCGCGGTCCTACATGGCGTCAGCGCAGTTCGGCCGCCCGACGGAGGACCACGAGGACGTCGCCGTGGACTCCGAGGACGAAGCGACGGCGCAGGCCCAGAGCCTGGCTCGGTCGTCAGCCATGTTCGCGCGGCCGAACCCGTGGAGCCGCAAGTGATCCGGCATGCGGTCCGCAAGGACGACCCGTGCCTCGACCTCGTGGGCCTCGCGCACAGCGTGCTCGACGCCGCGCGAGACGGGCGCGACGCGCCGGCCCTCAGCGCCGACACGCGCTCGAAGATGATCGCAGCGATCAAGTCGATGACCGGGCACGCGTCTGGCCTCGACCTCAAGTCCGACGCGTACGTCGCCAGTTTCTTCGCGGCGACCCACGCCCGCCACGCCGAGCGCCTCGCGCGCTCCACAGGGAAATGATCATGTCCAAGCAGCAACCAAAGACCGAACCGGACCCGCGCGACGCCCGCATCGTCGAGCTCGAGTCCCAGCTCGCCCGCCAGAGCGCCGAGCTGGTGATGCTCACCGGCCGCGCGAGCGACCATCCTCGTAACGAGAGGCGCAGGGCCGAGCACGCCAAGGAGCTGGCGCAGCAGGCGATCCGGGACGCCTCGCCCGAGGAGCGCGTCCGCATGTTCCCGGACCACTACGCGATCGGCGGAGGTCGCGCGTTCCTGCAGACCCTCGCCAGCTTCTGCGACGGTGGCGTCGTCGGGTTCGCGAGGATCTGCCCGCCGGACGTGTTGGAGATGGTCCTCGCATCGACACCGCACCCGGACCTCCTGCGCCAGGAAATGGCCGAGGCCGACGAGCTACCGCGCTTCGTGAGGTATCAGGGTCGCGCCCTGCACGACTGGATCGCCGGTGGCGAGGAAGGACCGCGCCCTCGCGTGGTGGTCGCCACGTGCGCCGAGGCTCCGATTCAGGTCACCGAGGCCCACGCCCAGGCCCTACGCGACGCGGGCATCGCCACGCCGCGCATCGGTCACGACGACGCCAGGCACTACCAAGGCCTCAACCTCCACGAGCGCGACCACCTCGACGAGACGCGCGAGGCCTTCGAGGCCCGGCTACTCGTGGACGCCGAGCTGCGCGAGATGATCCGGTCCGGATCGATCGTCGTGCGCGACCTCACCGAGGCCGAGGTCCGCGCCCACCTCGCCGTCGCACGAGACTGGAGCGTGTCCCATGGGTGAGACCAGGAAGACCAACGAGCGGAAGCCAGAGCCGGGGCCGCTCCGCCTCGACGATCCCAACGGCGCCGGGCTCGACCAGGGCCAGCTCGCCGACGACTCGGCGAACGACGTTCCGAAGCCGACGGAGAAGACCAAGCCATGAGCGCGAAACCAACTGTCGCCCCTCCCGTCTGGGACTCGGCCCTCACCCACATCGTCGCGATCACCAGCGGCCACGCCACGTCCGGCTACGCGAACGGGGAGATCCCAGCGTCCGGCGAGTTCAACGACATCTTGAACAAATCCGGCCAGTGGTTGACCTACCTGAAAGACGGCGACCTCGTACTCGGCGACGTCAACCTCACCGGGCTGTGCGTCGGTGCCGCGACCAACGCCGTGGTGGCCAACGCGTCCCAGAACGACTTCGACCTCAGCGGCGGCACGTTCGTCGGCCAGTCCGTGTTCGCCCTCACCGGTGGCGGCAGCTCGGCCGTTATCACTGGCATCGACTCCGCGGACGCGACCGAGGGGAGGTTGATCCTGGTGATCAACGAGACGACCCAGCCGGTGCAGTGGGTGGCCGAGTCGCCCTCGTCGGCCGCCAAGAACCGGATCGACTTCCAGGGGGCACCGAGCGGCGCGATGGTGATCATGCCCCCGAAGGGCGCGTTCGTCGCTCGTTACTCGGACCCGCCGACCGGGCGCTTCGAGGTCCTGCTCGCAAACTTCACGATCGATTTCGAGACGCGTACGCGCGTCGACAACTACGCCGCGGCGTGCGCGCGCGAGGTAGGCGGCAGCGATCATACATTTAATGCCGCATTCATCACGACCGGCGGAACATCGACCGATCCGATCGTCTTCCCGATCCACGTCGAGGTCGGCAGAACGATCACGGAGATCGAGCTGTACGTCGACAAGACGTCCTCTGCGATCTTGAACGTCGATCTATTTCGGATCGACATGACCACCGGAGGAGTGACGGACGTTGCCGGGCATTCCAACACCGCCGCGAACCCCGGCTACATCACGATCGGCGCGACGGGACTCTCCGAGGTCGTGCTCGCGAACTGCGAGTACTACGTGCGGCTGTCACCTGGCGGTTCGTTCTCGCCCGATGACCTCGTCTACGGCGTGAGCGTGACGAGCACGAAGGTCGGGCTCTAACTGGAGCAAGCGCCGGACGTCTCGACGCACTTGAGAACCTGGCATGTCGGGTCGGTTCCGCACGCGGACGCCTCGGGGCGATCGTCGAGCGACGGCGTACAGACGGTCACGTTCCGTACGCCGGACACCGTTGCGATCGTGCACTCCCACCTTTGCGGTGTCGCTGCGGGCGCGTCCGGGGGCGGGTCGGCGCAGCCCTCGGAGCACGCGACGACCGCGCACGAGCACCCGTCCGGGCAGCGCAGCGAGGTCTGCCCTCCTGGAGTCTCGCCGTCGGGGAGCAGCACGCACTCGGTGAGGTCGGAGGCGGAGCCGGAGCACGTAGCCCGGACCTGGCAGTGCCAGGGCTGGTCTGCAGCGGCGTCGGGCGTCGGGTCGGGCGATTCGGTGGAGCAAGCGGCGAGCGCCGCGAGGAGCAGGAATGGTTTCGTCATGCATGTGAAACCGCTCCACGCCGAACCGAAATTTCCGGAATTGTCCTACTCGATCAGTCAGCTCACGCGAGCGACTAGAGCGCGAACCGCTCGTAGAAGTCGGTGCAGGGCATCGTGACCGGACTGAACAGCCCGCCCTCCGGTGTCACGCAACTGAATACGGCCTGCGCCTGCTTAACCGTGTCCGCCCGCATCAGTTCGCGCATGAAGCGCCGGGACCAGTCCTCGTCAACGCAGCGTTGTCGGTCGGCTCCGCGCTCGGCCGGGTCGGTCGAGACCTCGCGGACGAGGTCGTCGAGGTGAGTCGCGACCTGTCCGCAGGTCGGGAAGTAGCGCCGCTGGACTCGCCAGGCGACTAGTGCGAGGACGAGAGCACACGCTGGAACCCCGACACGCCAGACCCACTTACGCATCGGTCCAGTATACCGGCGCGACCGAGGCGCATGCAGACCAGATCGATACTGACCGGAGCGAGGTTGTCACCCGCTCGTGTCAGCTAGCCCACCAACGCGCCGCGTAGGTCTCCAGCTCGTCGGCGAGTTGGTCTCGGAGCCCGGGGTCGCGCGTGACGTCGGAGACCTTCTGCAGCGCGATCCGGCGCGTCCTCTCGGACCGAGGCCACGGTCGCCTCCGGTCGCACCGCGCCGCCACCGACCGCGCCCAGGTCTCGCCCCGGCACGCGGCGACGCCGCGGAGGCAACGGAAGTAATCCTCGCGGCACGACGGGCAGAGGCGCGAGCAGTCCGAACAGCAACCGGTCACGCGAGGATGATCGCGCGCCGGTGTGACGTCGCGTGTACGCTCGTCCGATGGAACCAGAGACACTCGCGGACGGGCTCACGCTCAAGGGCAAGGACGGCCCTTGCAACATCCTGTCTGTCTACGACGTGAAGACTCAGACGGAGCACCGGCTCCTCGTGCCCGACGCGGTGATCAACGAGCTTCGCAAGTTGCCCGAGGAGGAGCGAGTCGTACGAGTCATCGAGCGAAAGAACTATCCGCAGTGGCAGTGCAACCCGTTCGAGACGGGTCGCTGAGTCTCTGTGGTCCAAGAACTAACCATTGCGACCGGTATCGGGGTCGTCGTCCGGAGGGTTGGTTATCACTCTGGCAGTCGGTAACGGGCTAGGAGATGGCTCCGAGTTCCATTCCGCCGGCCCTGTGTCCGGCCCAGGGCCGAGAGCTAGGCGATTGTCTTCGGCTAACTGCCGTACGTTCGCGACATGGTCGAGCGTTTTCTTGGCGAGCCGATCGAGTTCTTCGTGTGTCAGACCGAATTCGCTCATGAGTCGCAAGCGCTCACGGACGAGTTCTAGTTCGCCCATCGCCAACCGTTGGTCACCCGCCCGAAGAGCCTGTTGGCCCTTCTTGCGATTGATGCCGTTCCGGTACCAGAGGTCACGCCACAGCTCGCGGAGCGCATTGATCGGAGAGCCAAGCCCTTTGAACGAGAACCCGCCGTCCGACGCGAGGTGGATCCGGATCAGGATCAACTCGCTGTCCTTGTTCAAGAACGTGCGCGGGTCATCGAGACAGCGGTCGATAATCTCTTCCGACGGTCCCGTAGTGGCGTAATACGGCCAATCGCGACGATCGAACTGTCGGCGCGCCCACTGAACCTCGCGTTCTCGTTCAGCCCCGATTCGTTCGGCCAACGCGAGGGCGCAGTAAGAACCATCGACCGCAGCGATCGCATGCGCGAGTTCCCCCGCGCTCCACGTTCCGGTGGTTCGAAATTCGATCGTGCCGAAGTCCTGCGGTGCCCCCGGACCTTCGCGAGCTATCGACGCCATGTGACAACGCCTCCCGAGTTAGACCGCCAACATATCACTGTTCGAACGTCGACTTCGAGCACCACGCACAGCCGCACGTGACCGACGAGCGGGTCCGAGCCTCCACCTCCGACCGCACCCACTCGTCTAGCTTCACGTCCTCCGCGTGGTCGCGCTCGACCTGCTCGACGCGCGCCTCGGTCGCGGCAGTGATCAACTCGGTGAGGGACACGCCCGCCAGGTCGGCGGCGCGCTGCCAGCGCTCGATCTGTCGGACGGACGGGCGGAGGGTCTTCCGGGGCATGCGGCCGGTATCGGCCGGGCGGGGTGGAGGTTGCTGCCTGCCGCAGATTGCGGCACTAACCCATTGATGCCCCATCGAAACCGGCGTGAGTCACAGGCTTTCTGTACATTCCAGAGGTCAGGAGGCGGGCATGCAAGTGAAGTTGTTCGGCGTCTCGATCACGACGTCGGCTGAGGTTTCTCTCGCAGAGGTGTTCACGGACTTAGAAAAGCACAACGGCGAGAACATCGACTACTACGGCTCGGATCGTCGGATCTATGTCGCAGAAAGGGACGGCTACCACGTCCTGCTCGCACTCACGATTCGCGATCAGAAGCGATGGATGCAAATGACCGAGGAGAAGGATGGCACGGTCATCGTCGAGCCGCAGGAGATTGCAGAGAACCGACACATGGTCGACTTCAACTATCTGGCGATCGACCAGAATTCGGGCCGTGGTCTCTACCTGTTTTATCCTGGGTCATTGTCGATCCTGTCGCTGAACAGGATCATGGCCAAGAACCACTCCGATTTGCTGATCGCGAAGCGAACAGCCTGGCTGGAAGCGGTCGGGCGTACTCGCCAGAACCTGAAGCTCGCGAAGGACCAGTTCGAGAATAACTGGAGCCTGTCTCCGATCATCCAGCCGAAGGATCTCCCTGAGTTCCTCGACGAGCTTTCGACTATCAGCTCGCTCCAACTCGAATTCACGAGCGTCATCGATGAGGCATCCCTCTTTGGCGGGCTCGATAAGTACGTCGAACTCGCGAGATACAAGGTGAATTTCTCGGAGAAGTTGGATGCGAACAAGGTCGCCAAGAAAATTCTCAGGGAGGTCGAACGCACGAAGCCGAGGGGCGGTTACGTCGTCGGAAGAGAAACAGATGGCTCGCGAATCTCGTACGAGATCGGTGGACAACCCACAACTGTCTTCGACCGCCTAGAGTACGACCAAGTTGCGAGCGTCGCGATCAAGCCGAAGAGTTTCGAGAAATCGAAGCAACTCGATCGGATGATCGGGACGATGAAGACCAATAAGTCCATGTTCCATCGGAGGGCCGACAACTAGTGACGGACCGCAAAGGGAAACGACGCACAGTGGCAAGCGCTGTGTGCGATCACCCTTTTGTGGTCGCGCTCGTCGTCGGTCTTGTCGGTGGGGCGCTCGTGTACTGGAGGACGGTTGTCGACGACGAGGCTGTTGCTTTCTATGGCAAGAATCTGCGCGGGTATCTGTTCAGCGGATTCTTGAGCCTCGGTGCGTTCATGCTCTCGCTGAAGACCTTCATCGTGGTGAAGATGAAGGAAGGGCTGTTCGATCAGCCGATCTACAAGGAGAGGCATTCGCAGGCTGTTCAAGCCGGTGGAAATCGCGACATGTACCGGCCGCTCGTTTCGCTTCGCCTGTTCCTCCTCTGGTCGATCATTTCCTCGATCCTGACAGCGACGGTTCAGATGACGGTAGGGCTCTTGTCGCTTCGGTGGGCCGTCGCGATGGCAATCGGGTGCGTGGGGTTCACGATAGTTCTACTCTTTCGATGTCTCGCCGCGATCAACTCCAGCTTGTCTTTGCTATTTCGGTACGCTGCCGATGCGCGGGAGAAGGAACTTCAGGAAGAAGAACTCAAGCGAGAGCAACTTAAGCAAGCGCAGACCGACGATGAAAGACGCGAGCAAGAGATGTTGGCGAAAGGGAAGCTCGACGAGGACGCGCAGCTCGCCGAGCTAGCCTCGCACCCCACGTAGTTTGACGTCGGTTGGGGGTAGCTGATCGCGCCGGACTCGCTACACATCAAAGATGATCCTCCGCAATGGCTACGAGGCCTCGCATGCGATCGGGCTCTTCAACGAACTCGACAAGCGGCTAGCACAGTGCACCGCCCGCGACATGATCTTGGTTCCGCTCCCCGAAGCGCGTCTCGGGGTCGTGGGGCCCGAGGTCGTGGCCTTCGGCTACGGCCCGGACGTGGTGAAAGCGATCGTCGGCTCGCACAGCCGCACCGAGCTTGTCGCCGCGCTTCGCCGCGCGAACGATTGCTAAGTCGCAGCGCAATGGGTTGGGCGCGGCGGTAGGGCATGCGGCCGGCATCGGCCGGGGCCGGGGCCCTACTTCGCCTTGCCCTCCAAGGCATCCGCGATCCGAGTTAGCAGCTTGAGGACGCCGGGGTCGCCCGTCGGCGTGCCGGCGCGGCCAGGGCCGTTCGCCAACGTGTGCAGCGACGCCGCGATCGACTCCAGCGCCGTGAGTGCGCGCTTGATATCGCCTTGGGTCTTGGGACTGTCGAGGGTGATCTCGCCGCCGATCTTGTCTGCCATGGACGAGATCTACCAGGTGCGTGTGACGCGCCCTCCCTGACGGATCCTACGTGGGTCCTAGCCCTTCTGGTCCTAGGAGGTATTCGAATTTCCTGAATGGTTTAGAGCCGCTGCCCGGGTATGATCCGGGGACCTACGGTTTACGAAACCGTTGCTCTACCACTGAGCTACAGCGGCTTGATTTAGGCCGAGATAGGTACCCGACCGCGCGGCCGATTGCAAGACGCCGATTAATCTTCGAGCGGGAGCGCCAGCTTGGCGCCGATCAGCTGCGCCGCGTAGCGCAGCGCCACCCGGTCGGTTCCGCGGGTGATCCGGGTTCGGGCGCGCCGGGACTTACTGCGGACGTGGAGCTCGCCGCCGAGCTGGGTGGGGACGACCGCGACTGCCCGCAAACCGTCGACCGGGATCCGCACGGTCGGGACCAGCGCGAACGGTACATGGTGGGTCACGCCGGTGGCGGCGATCGCGAGCTGGTGACTGCCGACGAGTTGGACCACCGCGTAGTAGAGCGCGATCGCGATCGCGACCAGGAATGGTGCGCGCGCGTACCAGCGCGAGAATTCGTTCACCGGCACCGCGAGCAGGACCGCGAGCGAGATCAGGAACACGCCGATGTAGCGGGCGAGCGGCCAGCGCACGATCACGACGTCGCCTTCGATGAACGCATCGACATTCGCGGGCGGCGCCGGATAGTCGGGCTCGACGCTGCGCGCCGCTTTGCGCTGGACCTCGCGCGGCGGATAGACCAGCGCGCACCGCTTGCACGTGACGAGGCCGGTCTCGGGCGGCATCGCCGTCGTCCCGCAACGCGGGCACTCGGCATCGACCATCGCACCGCGAAACATCCCTTCAAGCTTAGCGCGAAGCGAGGCCGGCATCGACGCCGGCGATCAAGGCGCGGATCGATGTGACAGGGTCGGGCACGGCCCACGCGGCACGGATCACCGCAACCGCATCGGCGCCCGCGGCGACCGCGAGCGAAGCGCGCTCCTCGGAGTCGATGCCACCGACGGCGACGAGCCGCTTGTGCTTCGCGACCTGACCGAGCGGTTCGAGGCCGATCGCGCGCTTGTTGGGCGTGTCGAAGATCGGGCCGAGCTGGATCGCGTCGGCATCGCACGCGAGCGCAGCGGCCACCGAGTGGCGCGAGCAGCCGATCGGCAGCTTCGTCAGCGCGCGCGCGTCGGCGAGATCGAGGCCATGCTCGGGGAGGTGCACGCCCGCCGCACCGGCGGCGAGCGCGATGTCGATCCGATCGTTCACCCACAGCTCGACGCCGGTCGCGATCAACGCGCGCGCCATCGCGAACACGGCGCCACCGTCGAGCTGCTTCGCGCGGAGCTGGACCGCGATCGCGTCGCGCTGCACGCCGGCCAGGATCTGCCGAACCCGCGGCACGAGATCGTCCCACGCGAGCGTGGGCTCGGTGACGAGGACGACCTTCGCGGGCATTTACTCGATCAGGCCGGCGTTCGGCGACGAAGCGTTCGCGTAGTCGCGCTTCGGCATCCGGCCGGCGCGGAACGCTTTGCGGCCACCTTCGACGGCGAGCCGCATCGCTTCGGCCATCAGCACGGGCTGCTTCGCGCCGGCGATGCCGGTGTTCATCAACACGGCGGTGCAGCCGAGCTCCATCGCGACCGCGGCATCGCTCGCGGTGCCGACACCGGCATCGACGATCACCGGCACGGTCACGTTCTCGAGGATCAGGCGGATGTTGTGCGGGTTGCGAATCCCGAGACCCGAGCCGATCGGCGCCGCGAGCGGCATCACCGCGAGACAGCCGGCGTCTTCGAGCCGCTTGCAGGTGATGAGGTCGTCCGAGCAGTAGGGCAGGACCTTGAAGCCCTCGGCGACCAGCCGCTTCGCCGCTTCGACCGTCGCGGTGTTGTCGGGGAACAGCGTCTTGGGATCGCCGATCACTTCGAGCTTCACGAGCTCGTCCATGCCGAGCTCGCGCGCGAGGTGGAGCGTGCGGATCGCTTCGTCTGCGGTGTAGCAACCGGCGGTATTCGGCAGGAGCACGTACTGCTTGCGATCGATCGCATCGAGCACGGTCGGCTCTTTGCTCTTGAGGTCGACCCGGCGCAGCGCGACGGTCACGATCTCCGCGCCACTCGCAGCGAGTGCGGCGCGGGTCTCGTCGAGCGAGCTGTACTTGCCGGTGCCGACAATGATGCGCGACCGGAACGTCCGGTCGCCGAGCTTCCACAGATCATCTTTCATATGGTTCAGCCTCCGCCGACGAACGTGACGAGCTCGAGCCGGTCCCCCGCCGCGAGCTCCGTGGTCGCGTGGTGGGCGCGAGGTACGACCTCGCGGTTGCGCTCGACCGCGACGCGGCGGTCGGCAAACCCCAGCAGGCCGATCAGGCCGGCTACCGTGGTCCCCACCTCGACGCTCCGAGTTTCCCCGTTCACGACGATGTCTAAGGTCCCTGGCATCGCGCGGAAACTAGCACGCAGGGGCCAGTGATGAAGACCACGACATCCGTGCCGTGGTGAGGAACGAAATTGTGAAGCATCCGTCACAGGTATCTGAGGGACGCAGCGCGGCAACCCCTTGGAACTTGGCGAACCAGGTGTGATCTCGGCCTCGGGCATGACCCTTGTAAAGAACCGGTGACGTGGGTCCGGTCGTACGCCCACGAAGGAGAGTCCCATGACCTTCATTAATGCCGCACGCCCTGTTTCGCCCTCTCCGATCGCATCGCTGCCCCGTCCGGCTACACCGGATGTTCGGGCCTCCGGAGAAGACCCCGCGAGGATCCGGGCGACGATCGCGCGGGCGCCGCTTTTTGCGGCACTGCCGATCAGTGCGATCGAGGACCTGACGAATCGGATCTCGGTTCGCAAGGTCGCCGTCGGTTCCGCGGTCGTCGCGCAAGACGAGCCCGGTGACGCGATGTTCGTGATCATGACCGGTCGCGTGAAGGTCGTGATGTTCGGCGAGAGCGGCCGCGAGGTCACGCTGTCGCTGCTTCGCTCTGACGATTCGTTCGGCGAGATGTCGCTGTTCGATCAAGGCCCGCGCTCCGCGCACTGCCTCGCGATCGAGCCGACCACGCTGCTCGCGCTGACCCGCGACGAGCTGATGCGGCACATCCAGGCGCACCCGCGCACCGCGATCAACCTGGTCTCCGAAATGGCGCGCCGGCTGCGCCGTGCGGACGAGACGATCGCGCAGCTCGCGCTGTGCGACGTCAACGAGCGTCTGATCCACCGCCTCGTCGGGCTCGCCCGCGAGGAGGGTGCCTCGGGACCCGACGGCCTGGTCGTGCGTCGCCGCCCGACGCAGCAGGAGCTCGCGAACATGATCGGCAGCTGCCGCGAGACGATCTCGCGCGCGTTCAACCAGCTCGCGCGCGACGGTCTCATCATCCCGCGCGGCCGTTCACTGTTCGTCACGCCTGCACTCATCGAGCGCGCCGAAAAGAAAAAAGCCGCGTGATCCCGTCCGCTGGCCTGTCGGATTGCCAGACAGCGTGACGCGAGTCTGGGTGGCTTGACACCGTCGGTGAGCGGGCGCCAAATCGCTGATAGTGGCTCACGAGATCATGATTCGACGGACCCGCGTCGAGATCGATCTCGCTGCGATCGTCGCGAACGCGAACGAGGTGCGGCGCACCGCCGGCACTGCGGTCTACGCGGTCGTCAAGGCCGATGCGTATGGCCACGGCGCGGTCGAGGTCGCGAAGGCGCTGTCGGGCGCGGTCAGTGGTTTCTGCACGAGCCTGGTCGAGGAGGGCGTCGCGCTGCGCGATGCGGGCATCACCGCGCCGATCCTCGTCATGGGCCCGAGCCTCGTCGGCGGCGAGGACGAGATGGTCGCGGCGAAGCTGACGCCCGTGATCTCGTCGCACGAGGAGCTGGTCGCGCTCGCGTACGTCGCGCGCGGACGTGGGCCGATCGAGGCGCACTTGAAGGTCGACACCGGGATGGGCCGGCTCGGCATCGCGATGGACCGCGCGCCGGACCTCGCCGTCGAAGCGAGCCGCAACGGGATCGCGATCGTCGGCCTGATGACCCACTTCGCGAACGCCGACACCGACGATCCGGCGGATCCGGACTCGATGACGCGGGTCCAGCTCGCGCGGTTCGCCGAGGTCGAGCGCGCGGTCAAGGCGGCCGGCGCTCCGGTCAACGTTCGCCACGCCGCGAACAGCGCCGCGGCACTCCTGTTCCCCGAGTCGCGGTTCGATTTCGTGCGCACCGGGATCGCGATCTACGGCAACGGTCATTGGGCCGAGCGCGGTCACATGGCGATGAGGCTGGTCACGGCGATCGCGCAGCTCCGCCGAATCGCGAAGGGCGACAGCGTCGGCTACGGCGCGACGTGGACCGCTTCGCGCGAGAGCCGCGTCGCGATCCTGCCCTGCGGTTACGCCGATGGGTTGCCGCGCAACGCGAGCGGTCACGCCGAGGTCGCGATCCGCGGCAAGCGCGTGCCGCTCGTCGGCCGGATCAGCATGGACATCGCGGTCGCCGACGTCACGGACCTGCCCGAAGCGCAGGTCGCCGATGCGGCGGTGCTGCTCGGCAAGGCGAGCGGCGGCGTTTCGATCAGCGCGGCGGAGTACGCCGCGTGGACTGGACTCTCGGAGTACGAAGTCACGTGCGGGCTGTCGAAGCGCGTGCCTCGGCTGTACCCTGCACCGGTCGAAAGGCGTGCGTGAGCGACCGCGATCCCGACGAGGAACCCACGAACGTCGCGCCACCGCCGCCGGTTGCTGCAGAAGCGCCCAAGAAAGCGATGTGGCAGCCGCAGACGACCGCCGATGCGCCGAAGGAAGAAGTGTCGGTCGCGAAGGCGATCGGCACCGGGTTCCGCGACGCGTTCGCACCGATGTATCGCTTCCTCGACATGATCGGCGGCCACCTGATCCTGATCGGCAAGGCGCTCGCGTGGCTGCCGCGCCGGCCGTTCCGCGGTCAGAACTACCTCGAAGCGGCGGTGTACATCGGCTTCGGCTCGCTGCCGGTCGTGCTGCTCGTCGGTGCGTCGACCGGCATGGTGATGTCGCTCCAGTCGGTCAACGCGTTCCGTCAGTTCGGCCTCGAGTCGTTCGCCGGCGGTACGACGGGCAAGGCGATCGCGCTCGAGCTCGGGCCCGTGCTGACGTCGCTGATGCTCGCGGGGCGAGCCGGCGCCGGTATCGCGACCGAGCTCGGCACGATGCGGATCACCGAGCAGATAGACGCGCTCGAATCGATGGCCGTCAATCCACACCAGTACCTCGTGCTGCCGCGGTTGATCGCGTCGTCGATCGTCGCGCCGATCCTGACGCTCTTGTTCTTCGTCATCGGCATGGGCGGCGCGTACCTCGTCGCCGTCATCCTCCAGCATGTCGATCAGGGCCAGTGGGTCGCGAACCTGCGCGACATCGTCGTGCCCGGCGACGTCCTCCAAGGCTTCATCAAGGCGATCTTCTTCGGCTTCATGGTCGCGGCCGTCGGCTGCTATCAGGGCTATCACGCGACCGGCGGTGGTCGCGGCGTCGGTATCGGCACCACGCGTGCGGTCGTGATCGCGTCGGTCACGACGCTGGTCATGGACTACTTCCTGAGCGACATCCTGCTCACGCTGATGCCGACGGCCAAAGGCGGGATGTGAGCGCGCAGGCGAACGAGATCATCGGCGACTCGCCGCCGGATCAGATGGATCCGCGCTGGCACATCCGGGTCCGCAAGCTCAAGAAGTCGTTCGGTGCGAACCTCGTGCTCGACGGCGTCGACCTCGATCTCGAGCGCCACAAGGTCAACGTGATCCTCGGCGCGTCGGGCGCCGGCAAGAGCGTCTTGATCAAACACTTCATGTGCCTCCTGCGCCCCGACGCCGGCCACATCTACGTCGACGGCACCGACGTGCTGTCGCTCGACACCAAGGCGCTCTCCGACTTCCGCCGCAAGTTCGGCCTCGTGTTCCAGTTCGCGGCGCTGTTCGACTCGCTGAACGTCGAGGAGAACTGCGCGTTCCCGCTCAAGGAGCGCGGCGGCAAGTCCAAGCGCGAGATGCACGACATCGTGAACGATCGGCTGTCCAAGCTCGGCCTCCAGGGCACGAACAAGAAGTACCCGGGCGAGCTCTCCGGCGGTATGCGCAAGCGCGTCGGCCTGGCCCGTGCGCTCGTGCTCGAGCCCGAGATCCTCATGTACGACGAACCGACCACCGGGTTGGATCCCCTGGCCACGCGAAACGTGGACGAGATGATCATGGCGACCTGCGAGCAGTTTAAGGTCACGTCGGTGGTGATCAGCCATGACATGGCGAGCGTGTTCCGCATCGCGGACCGGATCGCGATGCTCTACAACCGGCGCATCCTCCAGGCAGGAACGGCCGAGGCGATCGCCGCGTCGACCGATCCGTACGTTCACGAGTTCTTGAACGCCTCCGGCGTCGGCGCGGTCCAGAAGCTCGCTTCGGAGGTCCACGCGTGAAGTCACTCAGCGCGGGCGTACGCGTCGCGATCTTGTTCCTGCTCCTCGCGATCGGCACGTACATCGTGTGGAAGAACCTCGGGCAAAACCCGGCGGGCAAGAACAACCAGATCCTGTTCGCGCGGTTCAAGGACGCCTCGGGCCTGCCGAAGAAGAGCAAGGTCGTCGTCGCCGGCTTGCCGCAGGGCGAGGTCACGGACCTCGAGGTCGACGGCCGCTACGCGAAGGTCACGTTCCGGCTGTCGAAGGACATCAAGCTGTGGACGAGCGCGACCGTGTTCAAGAAGGCGACGTCGCTGCTCGGCGAGAACTACCTCGAGGTCGATCCGGGCGAGCAGGTTCGCTCCGGCCCCGATGGAACCAAGGTGTCGTTCACGCCGCTCGGCGCGGACTGCAAGGACTACGACTCCTCCGACGAGAAGCTGCGCGACGCGTGCCGCCGGATCGAGCACGTCGTCGAAGCGACGACGCCCGATCAGCTGCTCCATCGGATCGACGAGACGCTGCCGAACGTCGATCGCGTGCTCGAATCGGTTCGCGATCTATCCGAAGACCTCCGCGGCGTCGTCAACGGCCCGCTCAAGTCGGTCGCGAATCGCGTCGATGGCCTCGTCCAGAAGGAGGCGAACACGGTCGCCGACGTGATCGAGCGCGCCGACCGCTCGATGGCGCGGATCGATCAGATCACGGCCGATCTCAAGGACATCTCGCGCGATGCCGACCCGCGGATCAAGCAGATGCTGAAGAACCTCGACGACGCCTCCGCCGATGCGAAGGACCTGATCGCGACCGCGAAGAGCGAGCTGACCCAGACCGGCGACAAGCTGCGCAACAAGCTCGACAAGCTCGACGGCGTCATCGACAACACCCAGTCGATCACCAAGAAGATCGACGACGACAAGGGCACGCTCGGTCGCCTCGTCAACGACCCGACGATCGCCGACAACGTCGAGCAGATCACCGACGACGCGAAGGGCTTCCTCGGCACGCTGTTCACGATGAAGACGTACGTCGGGCTGCGCAGCGAGTACAACATCGGCGCCGGCTTGCTCCGCAACTACGTCTCTGTCGAGCTCCACACCCGGCCCGACAAGTTCTACTTGATCGAGCTCGAGAAGGGCCCGCGCGGCGATTACCCCGATGTCACGCTGACGTTCGATCCGACCGTCGATCCGAACCACTGGATCCGCAAGAGCGTGATCAGCGACTCGATCCGGTTCACGTTCCAGTTCGCGAAGCGGCTCGACTGGCTGACCCTGCGCTACGGCATCAAGGAGTCGACCGGCGGCATCGGTGCCGACTTCGATCTCCACGATCCGTGGTGGGGTCACGACCTCAAGTTCTCGGTCGATGCGTTCGATGCGACGTGGGACAAGTACCCGCGCGTGAAGGTCGCGGCCGCGTACGAGCTGTTCCGCAGCGTCTACATCCTCGGCGGTGTCGACGAGCTGTTGAACCGGCCGCAGACGCTCGACATCGTCGAGGGTACGTCGAGCGTGCCGACCCAGTTCGATACGTTCCGGTTCGGTCGCGACTACTTCCTCGGCGGCATGTTGAAGTTCAACGACGAAGATCTGTCCGCGTTGCTGACCGTCGGCGGCTCCGCGCTCGCCGGCGCGACGAAGTAAGCCGACGGGTTCAGCGGCGCTTGTCGTGGGCGAGGTTGCCGCGATCGACGAACACGTCGAGCCAGATATCCATCGCGTCGGCCTCGCCGGCGAGGACCTTGGCGTGCAATGCAGGATCGGGGAGCGGCGCGAGTTGCTCGAGTTTCGCGACGAGCGCGGCGCGAGCGGCGCCGGTCGTGCGCGGGATCGCGTTCCATAGCGTCACGCGCTCGGACATCTCGGCGGATGACACGAGCGGCTCGATCGAACCGTCGGCGTCGAACTTCGCGACGGCGGCGCGGAGTGCGGGCGTCGAATCGATCGACACCGGTGTGCCGAGGTGGCCGGGCGACATCGAGACTTCGAACGTGGCGGGCACGTAGACGACGCCGCGCTTGTCTTCGAGCGAGACCGCGCCCATCGCGACGCGTAGGTGCGTGGTGCCGTGGTCGTCGACGGTGAGGTCGTACTGGCAGCCGAGGTCGACGGCCGTTGCGGCGGGGGTGTCGACGACGAACAAGCGCGGCGGCGCGCTGACGCTCGCGTGGACGTGACCGCGCGCGAGCTCGAGATGCTGGGTGGCGCTGTTCGTGGCGACGAGGCGGAGCTTCGAATCGCCGAACACTCTCAGCGAGCCGATGTCGGCGACCTTCACGTCGGCGACCGCGTTCGGGTGGGTCTCGAGCCACGCGCCGACGGGAAGTGTGCCGTTCGATGCAACGGCGCCGCCGCAGGTCGCGGTGCCCGCGGTCAGCGAGAACGCGAAGCCGGTCGATCCCGCGCACGGCGAGGCTTGGTGACGAGCGCCGAGCCAGACGAACACGACCGCGGCTGCGGCGACCGGCGCGCCGATCGCGACCAGTGGCCAGCGCCGACGAACGCGCGCGGGGCGCACGGGGAGCTCGCGCAGCGGCGCATCGTGCGCGAGCACCGACAGCTTCGCGTGGAGCGCGGCGAGCTCGCGGTCGTCGAGATCGTCGCTCATCGCGAACCTCCGTCGAGCTTGTCGCGCAGGAGCTTCATGCCGCGATGCAAGTGTACGCGCACCGACTCGGGCGTCATCCCCGTTCTCTCGGCGATGTCGGCGCTCGATAACCCCTCGACGGCGCGCATGATGATCGTCTCGCGATACGTGTCGGGCAGGGCGAGGATCGCTTCCAGCGCGGCCATGGCTTCGGCGCGCGGCGGTGGCGAAATGGCGAGGTCGGCGGTCGCGAGCTCGACCGTGGTCGGCGGGCGTTTTCGCGCGTGATCGATCGCGCGGCGGCGGGCGAGCGTGACGATCCAGCCGGGGAACGCGGCGGGCTCGCGCAGCGTCGTCATCTTGAGCCAGACCTCGGCGAACACGTCCTGGACGACATCGCCGGCATCCGCGTACGGCACGCGCGCGAGCGCGATCGCGTGAATGACGCGATGGAAGCGCTCGTAGATCGTCGCGAACGCGGCGCGATTCCCACGCTGCGCCGCGATGACCAGCTCGGCCAGCGTTGCGTCCCCCACCTCGGTGCGAGCATGCACCGCATCCGCAGTCACGTCGCGCCGACGGCAGCGAGATCCTCGCGCGGGATGACGATGCCGCGGGCGGCGAGCGGGCGCGCGACCTGACGTGCGGCGCCGGTGGCGAGCGTCGTCGCGAACGTCGCGCAGTCGATCCGGCCGAGCCCGCTGCCGCAGCCGCGAGGGGCTTCGCGCGGCGCGAGGTCGCGAACCGCGCGGCCGGCGACGCGACCGAGATGTGCGCGCGCGGCGTCGTCGAGGTGCGGCTCGGCCCAGTCGAGGAACCAGCCACCGAGCTGCGCGTGGGCGGACTCGTCCGCGACGATCTTCGCGAGCGCGCCGGTAACCAACGGCGACGCCGCGACATCGCGCGCGACCTTCAACACGGGCACGGTCAAGGCCTCGCCGACGCACGACGTGCGCACGATCAGCTCCGCGGCGCGAAGGAACGGATCCGCCGCCGCTGGCGGTCGCACGAGCTTCGTCAGGTCGACCTCGAGCCCGACCGCGCCACCGAACGCGCTCGCCAGCCGCGCCGCGGCTTCGGTATGGACGATCTCGTCGACGACAAAGTCCCCCGCGGCCGCGACCAGATCGATCGGCGCGCCGCACGCGAGCAGCAGCGCTGCGATCTCCGCGAACGCCGCGGCGCTCGCGTACTCGTTGAACGCAGTCCGCGTCCACACGGTGCGGACGTCCGCGAGCACGTCGTCCGCAACGGCGGGCAGGGCGTCGCGCCACGGTAGGTCGTCGATCCACGCGCGGCGCGGCGCGAGCCTGCGCGCCCACGGTCCACCGATCAGCGTTAGCTCGAACGTCACTTCGCCTTCGTCTCGCGCACGAGCGCGCACAGCTCGCTCGGCTGGAACCGCTCGCCCTTCGTCGCGATGTTGCCGACGAGCGGATAGCCATCGGCATCGCACAGCGGCCGGAAGTGTGCGAGCTGCTTCTTCGCCGCATCCGCGGTCGAATGGAACAGCTCTGCGCGCAGCTTCAACAGCTCGGGCTTCGCGTGGTCGTCATCGGGCGGCCGGCGCTCCGGCGAAGCGAACGCGGCAGCGGACGACAACAGCAGGGCAGTGGCGATGCGATGGCGGGTCATGCATGCAGGACGTGGCCGCCAGCAAAGCGTTAACGAGAATCAGTGCTCGACCTTGAACGTCACGTAACCGATGAGCAATCCGCCGACCGCCGCGATCGCGAGCCCGAGGCCGACCAGGCCCGGATGCGCTTCGCCCTTCTCGCCGGGCGCCGGAAAGCCGCCGACCAACGCGTAGCCGAGCACGACGACGCCGACCACGCACAGCGCGATCGCGAACGAGAGCAACAGCCGGCGCTTCATCAGCGGTCGTTTGCGATCCGGACCCGCGCGATCAGCTCGCGCAGCTCCTCGTCATCCACGGTCTCGACCTCGCGCACGATCTTCTCGCGCGCCATCCCGGTCGCCGGCGTCGCGACCTTTACCGGCTTCGCCACGACCGCGCGCGGCTTCGGCCGGATCACGTCGTGGCGGCGGGCGCGGCCGGCGATCTTGAAGCGGAGCTCGTCGAACAGGCGCGGCTCGCCGACTCGCTCGAGCAGACCGGCGAGGATCTGGGCGCGCAAGAGATTCAGCTCCTGCAACCACGCCGAGCTCACGACCTCGATCACGAGCGTGCGGTCGTAGATCCCATCGGGCCGGGTGCGCGCCGCGATCTTGGGCCCGACGAACTCGGTCCACTCGGCGATCAGCGTCTCGCCGCGAACCTCGTTGCGAATCCCGCGAAACGTCAGTGCGGCACCGATCGCGTCTGCCGCGGAGCGAACTTCGAGCGAGCGCGATGGACCGCGATAGGGGCGATACGGCCCACGACGCGGTGGCGTGGTCACGCACGGATCCCTGCCGCAAATTGCGGCATCACGACGCGCGCAATCGGCGGATCAATTCGCGCAAGCGCCGATCCCCATCGCCATCGCGGCTAACAAAACGCAGACCGGAGCCGCCCGAAGGCGCGTGATACGAGACGCGACCCGCGATCGCGATCGGCGCGGCCGCACCGGGCGGCGTGACCTCGACCGTGATCTCGGTCTCCAGCGGAAGCGGAGAATCCGTGCTGAGCAGCGCACCGCCAACACCGATTTCACTGATCGCAGACTCCACGAACGCGGGAGAATTCGCGACGCGATAGCGACATGCGAACTGCACCGGCAGGCGCGAGTGACCGCGGCGCGGCACGTCCGTGCGCTTGCCGGAGAGCACGTCGTGAAGGAACGTGAGCTTGATTTGCTCGTCGGTATCGAGCTGTACGGTGGCACCGGCGCGCACGCGCATGCGCGGCAACGCGGGACGCCACGACTGCACCGCACCGCGGATCAGCACCTTGTTCGGCAACAGGTTGGAGGACACCTCCACGATCACCGATTGACCCGACTGGAGCTCGTCCGTGGTCGGCACGAAGATCGGTTCGGCGACCGCTTCACCAGGCGCGAGCTCGCGCCACTCGTCCGCCGTCTTGATCCGCAACCTAAGAATGACCATCGCCGCTGAAATGACCGTATCTGCTTACCGACCGAACCGCAACGCCCACACCTTGGTGAGCGCTTCTGCGACGATCGCGCGCGACATCTTCGACTGACCCACACGTCGGTCCTCGAAGATGATCGGCGTCTCCACCAGCTTCATCCCTTGCTGCAACGCGCGGTATTTGGTCTCGATCTGGAACATGTAGCCGTTCGAACCAAGTGAATCGAGGTCGAGCGCGAGCAGGGCGCGCCGGCGCCAGCAGATAAACCCGGCGGTGACGTCGCGCACGTCGATGCCGAGGATCGTGCGCGCGTAGAAACTTCCACCTCGCGAGATCAACTTGCGGCCGATCCCCCAGTTGACGGTCCCGCCGCCCGGAACGTTGCGCGAGCCGACGACCACGTCGGCGCCGTCCTCCGCGAGCTCGAGCATGATCGGCAGGTACTTCGGGTCGTGGCTGCCATCGGCGTCCATCTCGAAGATGAACTCGTAGCCGCGCTCCAGCGCCCACTTGAAGCCTTCGACGTATGCGGTGCCGAGCCCGAGCTTGCCGGCGCGGTGCATCACGTTGACTCGCTTCTCCTTCGCCGCGATGTCATCGAGCAGCTGGCCGGTGCCATCGGGCGAGTTGTCGTCCACGAACAGGAGCTCGACGCCTGGGATCGCCGCCAGGAACCGCTCGCTGATACCGGGCACGTTCTCGCGCTCGTTGTAGGTGGGCACGATGATAAGGGCCTTGGCCATGCGGGGGCGGACCATAGCCGCGTCGTCCCACCGCCGCAACGCACGCGCTATCCTCCGGATGCGTGAGATCGCGACGTGCCTGGGTTTACGTGCTGTCGGTCCTGGCACTGCTCGTGCCGGCGGGTGGCATCGCCTACCTCGGTGCCGTGTCTTACCGGGATCAGAAGGGCGCGGTCGCCGCGCAGATCGATCGCCAGCGCGGAGCCGCGGTCGCGATCGTGGGGCGCATCGACCACGCGATCACGGACGCGCTCGATGCCGCCGACCGCGCGGCCGCCGCCGGCCAGCACGGCCCGCTGACGGGGCTCGCGCGCTACTGGTTCTGGCTCGATGCCGATGGCCACATCCGGGTGCCGAAGACCGCGCTGCCGCTCGCGGCCCCGGATCCCGCGCTCGATCGCCCGGCGTCGCCGAACGGTCGGATCGAGGACTACGTGCGCGAGCTGTCGCGCCGGCAGGATCGTGCGGCGCGCCTGCGTGCGGCTCAGCGCGCGGAGGCGTGCAAGGACGGCTCGTGCGGTGCGGCGCTCGCGGAGGCTCGCCGCGGCTACACGTCGCTCGTCGCGTTCGACGACACCGGGCCGGATGCCTTGCTCGGGTTGGCGCGCGTCGTCGCGCGGCTCGGCGATCCCGAGCGCTCGCTCGCGCTGCTCGACGAGCTCGATCGCCGGTTCGGCACGCGTAGCTTTCCGAAGAGCGGCGCTTCGCCCGAGCGCGTGCCGGTCGTGCTCGTCACCGCGCTGCTCCGCGCGGAGGCCGCGGGCGACGATCGCGCGAATCGCCTGCTCGTCGTCGCCGAAGCGGTGCTCGCCGGTAAGTACGAGATCGATCCGATCGTCGGGCTCGGCGTCGTCGAGCGAATTCGCGGCGAGCTGACCGGCGACCTGCCCGAGCAGGTCCGGTCACGCCTCCCCGAGCTCGACCTCGACGTCGAGATGATGCGCGGCCAGGCGCGCGCGGCCGCGGGCCTCGCCGACGACAAGGACGAGCTCGTGCGCACCGCGACGACTGCGTGGCGCGGCAAGCCCGCCGCGAAGCAGCCGGGCCGCACGCTGATCTATCGGCGCCGCGCGGACGGCTCGGTGATCGGCATCGCCGTCGACGCGAACATGCTCGCCGCGGCCGCGGGTCACGACGCGGCCGACGAGGTCGCGCGCGATGCTCGCCCGATCGTGCTCGCGACCGGTGCGTCGCCGAGCCCGGACCTCCGCAAGCTCGATCAGCTGCCGCTCGGCGAGCAACTCGCGCATCTCCAGCTCTGGCTCGTCAACCCGGTGACGTCGCCGGATCCGCTCGACGAGGTCGTGCGCCATCGCGAGCGCACGCACATCTTCTTCACGTCCGCGCTCGCGCTGCTGCTCGGCGTCGGCCTGCTCGCGATGATCCGCGGCGCGGCGCGTGCGCGCGAGCTCGCACAATTGAAGAGCGACTTCGTCTCGACGGTCTCGCACGAGCTCAAGACGCCGCTGACCTCGATCCGGATGTTCGCCGAGATGCTCCAGCAAGGCGTCGCGCAGGGCGATGCCGAGAAGATGCATCGCTATCACGGCGTGATCGTCCAGGAGAGCCAACGCTTGGGCCTCCTCATCGCGAACCTCCTCGACTACGCGCAGATCGAGCGCGGGACCCGGCGCTACACCCAGGCGTCGGTCGAGGTCGCTCAGCTCGGCCGGCTCGCGGTGTCGACGTTCGAGGCGCTCGCGGCTCCACAGGCGCAGCAAGGACAGGCCGGCCGCAATCCGATCTCGATCGACGTGTCTCCCTCGGCGATGACCACCGAAGTCGAAGTCGACCGCGACGTCGTCGTGGGCGCGGTCCTCAACCTGCTCGCGAACGCCGCGAAGTACGGCGGCGCCGGGAAGCCGATCGAGGTGTTGATCGATGCGGACGCATCGGGCGCTTCGATCGCGGTGCGCGATCACGGCCCGGGGATTCCGCCCGCCGAACAAGCGCGGATCTTCCGCGAGTTCTATCGCACGCCCGATGCGTATCGCTCGAACGTCGAAGGCACCGGCCTCGGCCTCGCGCTCGTCAAGCGCCACATCGAAGCGCTCGGCGGCACGGTCGAGGTCGCGTCCGAGGTCGGCCGTGGCGCGACGTTCACGATCCGCTTGCCGCGCGTCGCTGCGACCGAGCGCGTCTCGCAGGCGGCGATCACCCCAGAGGCTTCGTCGTGACTCGGATCCTCGTCGTCGAAGACGATCCGTCGATCCGCATGGGGCTCGAGGACACGCTGACCGCGAAGGGCTACGAGGTCCAGGTCGTGGGCCGCGGCAGCGAAGGCGCCGAGCACGCGTGCTCCGGCAAGTACGACCTCGTCGTCCTCGACGTGATGCTGCCCGATATCGACGGCTTCGAGGTGCTGCGCCGGATCCGCGCGAATCGGGGCAGCGCGCGCAGTGCACCGGTGATCATGCTGTCGGCGCGCGCCGCCGAGCTCGACCGGGTGCGCGGGCTCGAGCTCGGTGCCGATGACTACGTCACGAAGCCGTTCTCGCTGATGGAGCTGCTCGCGCGCGTCGCGTCGGTGTTGCGCCGTTCGCACGGCGAGACCCAGGAGCCGGTCGGTCTCCAGTTCGGCGACCTCGCGATCGATCTGGTCGGGCAGGTCGCGCTCCGTGGCGGGAAGCGGATCGAGCTGCCGAGCCGCGCGTTCGCGATCCTGAAGGTGTTCGCGAAGCGCCCGGGCGAGGTCGTGTCGCGCGACATCCTGCTCGACGAGGCGTGGGGCTACGAGGACTATCCGAACACACGCACCGTCGATAACCACCTCGTGAAGCTGCGTCGCGCGCTCGAGGACGAACCCGATAAACCGCGCTGGCTCGTCACGATTCACGGCGCCGGCTACAAGCTCGACGTGCCGCGTGACGCGGTGCGCTTCGCCAGGTCGGGATCGGGTGGCTAAGCGCGATGACAAGATCGTGACATCGTTTTGCGACGTCGTGACGTCGCGCGATGAAGTGAAGATCCTTGTCCCGCAGGGGTTTGGTACCAAGGGGATGGGCGAGGCGATGGCGCCGGCATCAAGGTTCAACTCCTCCGGTGGGGCTAGCTTTGGTGCCGGCGCTAAGCCGAGTATTTTGATCGCGGCGCTTCTCGCGCTCGCGGCCTGTCGCGACGATGGTCACGCGGCGCGCTCTTCGACCACCGCACCGGGTGTCACCCAGCCGAGCGTCGCCGACCCCGCGACCGGCATCACCACCGACCTCGATGGCATCGCGCCCGAGTTTGGCGACGCCGTGATCGCGGAGCTCGCGGGCGACGAAACCGGTGCGCGCGCCGCGTTCCAGAAGGTCCTCGACGCGCCCGACGCACCGGCGCCGCTCGCCGCACGCGCGGCGCTTCACCTCGCGCAGCTCGACGGCCGTGCCGGGAAGAGTCGTCACGCACTCGATCTCTCGGCCCGCGCCGCTGCGCTCGCGCCCAACGACGCCGCGATCACCGAGGGCGTCGCCCAGGTCCAGGCCGATGTCGTCGCGGCGAGCGGTGGTGGCGACCTCCGGGGCCCGAAGGCCGGCACCGCGCTACCGGGCGTCGATCCGAAGATCGCCGATGCGTTCGCGCGCGCCGAACGCTCGCTCGTCCGCGTCCACGCGATCCGGCCGCATCAGCGCCTCGAGATCTGGGCGAAGGAAGACGCCACGGAGGAGCTCGTCGCGATGTATCGCGCGGTCCGCGACAAGGCCGCCGAGAAGTCGCCGCTCGCTCAGATCGCCGCGGACTATCGAATCGGCAGCCTCTATCACGACCTCGGACTCGGCCTCTTGTTCGGCGGCGCTGCCGAGCTGCGCGGGCGTGCGCTCGCATATCTCAAGCTGGCTGCGACGGCGTACCGGGCGAGCCTCGCCGGGCCGAAGCTGCCCGACGCCGAGCTCTGGCGCCTCGCTGCAGAGACCGATCTGCGCAATGCGCGCGACGTGCTCGTCGCGGCTGGCGCGACCGACTGACCAGATCGGCGTAAGGTTCTCGCCATGAGAACCGCTTGCCTGATCTTCTTGGTCGCGTGCGGCAGTAGCAGTGCGCCGCACGGCACGTCGTATCCCGCCGCGAAGCGCGGTGACGTCGTCGATGAAACGACGAAGATCGCGGATCCGTATCGCTGGCTCGAGGATATGGAATCCGCGGACACCAAGGCCTGGGTCAACGCCGAGAACCAGCTCACCGATGCGGCGATCGCGACGTGGCCTTCGCGCGCACCTCTCGTGAAGCGGCTCGCCGAGCTGTTCGGCCAGGAGCGCACGTATCCACCGGACCATCTCGGCAACCGCTACTTCTGGGGCCGCAGCGACGGCGTTCACGATCTGCCGTACATCATGATGGCGAGCTCGCTCGACGAGCCCGGCACGGTGCTGCTCGATGCGAACACGCTCGCCGAGCACGGCAAGATCTCGTTCGCCGGCACGACCATGTCGCGCGACGGCAAGCTGCTCGGGTACGGCACCGCCGAGGGCGGCGGCGACTGGCAGGTCTGGCGGTTCCGCGAGGTCGACACCGGCAAGGACCTCCCCGAGCAGCTCTCGAACATCAAGTACTACCACCCGGTGATCGTGCCGGGCGGCGTCTACTACAGCGCGTTCCCGACGCCGCCGAAGGGCCAGGAGCTCACCGTCGCGGACCACGACTGCAAGGTGTTCTTTCACAAGCTCGGCACGCCGGTCACCAGCGACAAGGTGGTCTACGAGCGCCGGGATCAGCCGAGCTGGCAGTTCAAGGTCGCATCGACGAGCGACGACCAGCACATCGTGATCTCGATCGGCGACGGCGAGGTCGGCGATAGCCGCAAGTACCAGCTCGCGGTCGTTCAGGTTGCGAGCAACGAAGTGAAGATGATCGAAGATCACTTCGCGGACGAATACGAGTACCTCGGCAGCCGCGGCGCGAAGCTGTACTTCCTCACCGACAACAAAGCACCGCACAAGCGGATCGCCGCGTTCGATCTCGGCACGAACGCGTGGTCGCCGGTGATCGCCGAGACCGAGTTCGCGGTTGGCAACGCCGACCTCGCGGGCGAGTCGATCCTCACCAGCGAGATGCACGACGCACACTCGGTCGTGATCCAGTACGACCTCGCGGGGAAGAAGATCCGCGAGGTCCCGCTCCCGACGGTCGGGTCGGCGTATACGACCGGCGCCGAAGCCGGCGAGCGCACCGGCTTCATGATGTTCATGAGCTTCGCGTACGGCCTGACGCCGCTCCGCGTCGACCTCGATAACGGCACCGTCACGCCGTGGCACGCGCCAAAGCTCGGCTTCGATCCCGCGGCGTTCGAGACCCAGCAGGTGTTCGTGATCAGCAAGGACGGGACCAAGATCCCGATGTTCATCACGATGAAGAAGGGCGCCGCGCACGACGGCTCGCATCCGACGCTACTCACCGGCTATGGCTTCGGCGGTATCTCGCTGACGCCGTACTTCGACGCCGCGATGATCGCGTGGATGGAGCGCGGCGGCGCATACGCACTCGTCAACGTGCGCGGCGGCGGTGAATACGGCGTCGCGTGGCACGAGGCGGGCAAGCTCGCGAACGAGCAGAACAAGCTCGACGACTTCAACGCGGCGGCCGCGTGGCTCGCGGCGAATGGCATCGCGACCCACGATCGCGTCGGTTCGATCGGCACGTCGGGCGGCGGTTTCCTCGTCGCAGCGGCGCTGGTCCAGCACCCCGAGCTCTACGGCGCGTGCATCCCGATCGCCGGCGTGCTCGATCTGCTCCGGTTCCAGCTGTTCGGCGAAGGCGCCGGCTGGCAGGCGGACCTCGGTCATCCGGCGAACCCGACCGAGCTCGCGTGGCTCACCAAGATCTCGCCGCTCCACAACGTGAAAAAGGGCGAGCACTATCCGGCGACGTTCGTCGTGACGTCCGATCACGACGTCCGCGTCGCGCCGCTCCACTCGTACAAGTTCGCCGCGGCGATGCAAGCCGCGCAGGCCGGGCCCGCGCCGATCTTGCTCCACGTCGAGGTCAACACCGGCCATGGCGAGAGCGGCGATCTGTCGAAGCGCGTCGAGCAAGAGGCCGACATCCTGTCGTTCGCCGCGAAGTACCTCGGCATGGACGCCAGGTGATCGCGATCGATGGCGCGCTGGTCGCCGACGCGAACGCCACGATCTCGGTGCTCGACCGAGGCTTCCTTTTCGGTGACGGACTGTTCGAAGTTCTGAGGACGTGGAAGCGAGCCGCCGTCGATCTCGCGCTGCATCTCGATCGGTTGAGCGCTTCGGCGATCGAGCTCCACATGGCCATCGATCGCGCGGCGATCACGCGCGCGGTGGACGAGGTCATTCGCGCGACCGAGGGCGAGCAGCGCTTGCGGATCGTGGTCACGCGCGGGCATGGCGGCGTCGGTGTTCGGTTCGCGGATGTCCGCGGCGGCCACACGATCGTGATCGCCGAGCCGTTGGCGTTGCCCGAAGGCGTCGCGGAGATCAGCGCCGCGGTGATCGATTTCCCGCTCGCGTCGCGCGCGCATCACGCGCACAAGACACTCGCGTACCTCGATCACCTGATCGCGAAGGAGCTCGCGGCGGAGGCGGGCGCCGAAGAAGCGTTCCGGTGCGGCGTCGACGGGGCGATCGTCGAAGGCGCGACAAGTAATATTTTCATCCGCGCCGGTGAAACGATCGTCACGCCGCCCACGCTTGGCATCCTGCCGGGCATCACCCGCGGCCACGTGCTGGCCTGTTGTGGCGAGCTACGACTCGCCGTGGCGGAGCGCTCTCTCACGCGAGAGATGCTCGCAGCTGCCGACGAAATCTTCGTCACGAGCGCGGTTCGCGGGATCGCCGCGGTGACGCGCCTCGACGGTCGATCGCTCGGAAATGGCGTGGGGGTGGTCACGAAAGAGCTGGCTCGGGCGTACGCCGAACGGATGATGCGAGCTACTATGCCGGCTTAGCGCCATGGCACGTGACGCTCGGCAACTGCGCCAAGAAGCAGCGGACGCGACCTCCGCTGGCAAGCCCAAGCGCGCACTCGGGGCGTATCTCGAGCTCGAGACGCTCGAGCCGCGTGACGCACAGTGGCCGAAGCGCGCCGGCGAGACCTATCGCAAGCTGAACCGCAACAACGACGCGATCGACGCGTTCACCCGCGCGGCCGACCGCTACGCCCAGGGCGGTTTCCTCGTCCAGGCGATCGCGGTGTGCAAGCTGATCCTCCAGATCGATCCGCGCAACGACGCCGCGCTCCAGAAGATCGCCGCGATGAACGAGCAGATCGGCGCCGGGCCGACCCGCGCGGTCACGATGGCCGACAACAACCCGAACCTCGCCGACAACACGGCGGTCGCGGCGCTCCGCCGCAAGGGCACGACCGAGCAGCAGCAGGTCGTCGATCTCGATCTCGAACCGCCGGTCGCGATCCCGCGGACCCGCACGCCGAATCCGACGCTCCTACCGGAAGTGCGGATGACGAAGGGCACATCGACGCCGCCGTTCGGCAGCTCGCGCAAGAGCGACCGCGACGCGATCGAGGAGATCAACGAGCTCGCACTGCCGCGGACGAAGACGAACGTACCGACCACGGTCACCCAGTCGCGGACGAAGTCGAAGCCGATCACGCTGCCGCCGAACTCCGGTATCGATGCGATCGATCTCAAGACCGAGGTCCCCGATGCGTTCGAGCGCGAGGACAACTCCGGCGTGTACGTGATCCCGATCGACGACGCCGACTACATGATCGAGGAGACCCGCCCGTCGGTCCCGCAGATCGTCGTCGAGCCGTCGTCGGCAGGTATCGAGGTCGAACCGAACGAGATCGACGACATCTCGGAGCTCGACCTCGAGGACATCGAAGAGATTCCGCTGCCGGCGCCGCGCATCCTCGGCATCCACGCGGCCGAGGCACTTGCCGCGACGCCGCTGTTCTCGGGCCTGTCGCAAGAGGCGCTCGAATCGCTGGTATCCGAGCTCCAGCTGATCCAGCTGGCCGACAACGAAGTGCTGTTCCACGAGGGCGATCCGGGCGATGCGCTCTACGTGATCGTCGAGGGCGAGGTCGCGGTCCAGGCCGAAGGGCCGCCGCGCGTCGAGATGGCGCGGCTCGGCCCGGGCTCGTTCATCGGCGAGGTCGCGCTGATGACGGATCAGCCGCGCTCGGCGACGGTTACGTCGGTGACGACCGCCGAGCTGTTGCGGATCGATCGCGCGACGCTGAAGCGCGTGCTCGCCGCGCACGGCGAAGTGCTCTCGGCCGTGCTCCGGTTCGTCCGCGATCGCCTCGTCGATCGCTGGACCCGCACGAGCCCGCTGTTCCGCCCGTTCGATCCGAGCGAGCGCGCGGCGCTGGCCTCGAAGTTCAAGTTCCTCGAGATCGACGCGAACCGCGTGATGCTCGCCGCGGGCATGCGCCCCGACGGCCTCTACATCGTGCTCGCCGGTCACTTCGACGTGCGTCGCGCCGGCCAGCAGCTCGCGGTGCTCGGCCCCGGCGATCTGATCGGCGAGACCGCGCTGCTCGCGGGCACGGCGATCAAGAGCGACATCATCGCGCGCGGCAAGGCACTCGCGCTGTGCCTGCCGGCGAACGAGTTCCGCGTCATGATCATGACGCACCCGCATGTCCTCGAGTACATCGGCGAGCAAGCCGAGCACTCGCGCAAGCTGCAGCTCTTGTAGCTATTTCTTGAGGTCGACCGGGACGGGATGCGTCGGCGGCGCCGGCGGTTCGGCCTTTGCGCCGAACATCGAGCCGAACGGGTTCCAGCCGAACGACGTCGCGACCAGCGCGCCGCCGAGGGCGAGATACAGAACGCCGATCACCAGGTGCGCCCGCGGGCTCATCCGGTAGAACCCGCCGCCCATCATGCTGCCCTTGGTCGCCTCGGGATCGACCTTCTTCACAGCCAGCCGAATCCGGTACAGACCGAACGCGATCACGATGATCGCGAAAGCCATCGTGAACCAAGCAGGGACGTGCATCGCGGACTACATAGCACGGTGGGAATCGGCGTTCGCATGCGCACTCCGATGCCCACAGGATGCCCATTGACACCATCAAACGGCCTCGGCACAGTGCCCCCGACTCCCGATGCAGCGGGCACCAGCAAAGTACAAGAATTCTGCGGCGTTCTATGACGTCGACGGAACTCTTATCAAGATCAACATCGTCCACGCGTTCGCGTTTTACGCTGCGCGCCATCCGGGCCTGATCGACAGCGCGAAACGGAGCGTGAAGACCGCGCTCTCGATCCCGGTGTTCTGGGCGGCCGACAAGCTCAGCCGGAAGTGGTTCAACGAGATCTTCTATCGCTCGTACGAAGGTGCGAGCGAGGATCGGTTGATCGTCCTTGCCGACGAATTGTTCGAAGACGTCATCAAGCCGAACATCTACCCGCGCGCGAAGGAGCTGATCGAGGACTCCAAGCGCGCCGGCATCCGCCAGGTCCTGATCTCGGGCGCGCTCGACTTCACGATGAAGCCGCTCGCGAAGTACCTCGGCGTCGACGATCTGATCGCGAACAAGCTCGAGTTCGTCGACCACTACGCGACCGGCAAGATCGAGAAGCCGTTCGTCGCCGGCGCGACGAAGGCCGACATCATGCGGGCGTACGCGAAACAGCACTCGATCGATCTCGCCGAGTCGTGGGCGTACACCGACTCGTTCTCCGACTACCCGATGCTCGCCGTGGTCGGCCATCCGACCGCTTGCAACCCCGACTTCCGGCTGCGCTCTCTGGCGCGCAGCTACGACTGGCCCGTGCTCGAGCTCGACGAGGAGGCGACCCACACCGTCGGTCGCCGCCCGCAGGGCCTCGCACGGCAGATCCGGAGAACCTGAACATGCGCGCCATCCGTCCCAAGCTTCGTTCGAACCCGCGCGAGCACATCGTCACGATCGATACCGACTCGGCGCCGCGGATCATGTTCTCCGGCGAGAACCTCATCATGGAGGATCTCCCGGTCGGCACCCGCGTGATCTATCCGAACCGGCCGATGACGCCGGTCGCGAATCCGACGGCGGCGATTCGCTACGCGCTCAATCATCCCGAGGATAGCGAGCCGCTCCACGCGCTGCTCACGCCGGGCATGAAGGTCACGATCGCGGTCGACGACATCTCGATGCCGCTGCCGATCATGCGGACGCCGGATGTCCGCGAGCTCGTGCTCGAGATCGTGTGCGAGATGCTCGCCGATCACGGCGTCGACGACGTCCACATCATCATCGCGCTCGGCCTGCATCGCCGGATGCACGACTGGGAGATCAAGCGGATGGTCGGCCAGAAGGTGTGGGACGAGTACTGGCCGGATCGCCTGTACAACCACGATGGCTGCGACCCCGACGGTATGGTCGTCCTCGGCAAGACGCCGCACGGCGAGATCGTCGAGATGAACAAGCGGGTCGCCGAGAGCGACCTGACGATCTACGTCAACCTCAACTTCGTCCCGATGAACGGCGGCAACAAGTCGATGGCCGTCGGCTTGTGCGGCTACGAGTCGCTGAAGGCGCACCACAACCCGAAGGCGATCGTCGCGTCGAACTCGTACATGGATCCGCCGAAGTCGTACCTGTCGCACTCGTTCAAGCGCCAGGGCGACCTCGTCGAGAAGACGCTGAAGGTCTTCCACATCGAGACGGTGCTCAACAACCGCGCGTTCGATGGCCCGCTGTCGTTCCTGACCAAGAACGAGGACGACTTCACCGAGACCGATCGTCTGAAGTACCAGGCGATGAAGTGGACGCTCGACAAGCTGCCGTTCGCGGCGCGCCGCGAGATCTTCATGCGGACGCCGGCCGCGTACGAGCTGATCGCTTGCTACGCCGGCTCGTGCGATCCGACCCACGACAAGACGATCGCGAAGCAGAACGAACAGAACTGCGTCGCCGTCGACGGCCCCGCCGACATCCTGTTGATGGGCATCCCGTACATCTCGCCCTACAACGTCAACTCCAAGGCGCTCAACCCGCTGCTCGTGCAGGTGATGGCGCTCGGCTACTTCTATCACATGTACCGGAACCAGCCGATCCTGCGCGACGGCGGCGTCCTGATCCTGACGCATCCGTGCAGCGATCGGTTCGATCCGGTTCACCACCCGAGCTACATCGAGTTCTTCAATCGGATCCTGACCGAGACGACGGACGCGTACACGATCGAGACGAAGTACCAGGACGAGCTCGCGTACAACCCGAGCTACGTCGAGATGTACCGGCGCGGCAACGCCTATCACGGCGCGCACCCGTGCTTCATGTGGTACTGGGGCCAGCGCGGCCGCGAGAAGGCCTCGCGCGTGATCGTCGTCGGTGCGGACAACGCGACGGTGCCGGCGATCATGGGCTGGGAGACGGCCGGCTCGGTCGCCGAAGCGATCGCGATGGCGCGCGGCACGATGGGCCGCAGCGCTCAGATCACGATGATGCACCACCCGCCGTACATGATCTGCGACGTCCAATAAACGACCAATGAGCGGACACAACGGACATAGCAACGGGCACCGCAAGTCGGGCGGCTATTTCTCCGACACCGTCGAGTCATGGGGCGTGCACGCGCCGACGAAGCCGTGGCCGGATGCGGTCCCAGCGTCGCTGCCGCCGCTGCGCACGCCGGTGACCGGCAAGTCGCGGCTCGATGTCGCCGAGATCCTCCGCGGCAAGCACATCCTCTTGATCGGCACGACCGGCTTCGTCGGCAAGGTCGCGCTGTCGATGCTGCTGCATCGCTATCCCGATGTCGGCCGCGTCTACTGCCTCGTCCGCCCCGGCGCCGGCAATACCGCCGACGAGCGATTCTTCCGCAAGGTCGCGACGAGCGAAGCGTTCGATCCGGTCCGCGAGGTCCACGGCGCTGGTTACGAAGCGTTCATGCGCGCGAAGATCGAAGCGGTCGCCGGCGATATCGGCCGGCCGCTCTGCAACTTCAGCGAAGAGATGTGCGCGGGGATGAAGATCGACGTGATCATCAACTCCGCCGGGTTGGTGTCGTTCGCGCCGTCGCTCGAGAGCGCGATCCGGATCAATTCGCTCGGCGCGAAGAACGTGCTCGACCTCGCGCGCAAGCTCGGCGCGAAGCTCGTCCACGTCTCGACCTGCTACGTCGCGGGGCAGCGCGAAGGCGACGTGTGGGAAGACGAGCCCGTCGTCGGCTACTTCCCGCGCAGCTCGGCGATCTCGCGCGACTGGGGCAGCGAGAACGACCTCCTCGATCGCGACTTCGATCCCGCGGCGGAGATCGCGGACTGCCTGAAGATCATCGAACAGGCGCGCGAGAAGTCGAACGACCGCCAGCACATCTCGGAGTTCCGCGAGAAGGGCGCCGAGACGCTGCGCCAGCAGCGCCGCGATCCCGACGACGAGGACGATCTCAAGATCGCCGTCGCGCGCGAGCGCAAGATCTGGCTCAACGACGTCCTCACCAAGCAGGGCACCGAACGCGCGCGCCACTGGGGCTGGACGAACACGTATACGTACACCAAGTCGCTCGGCGAGCAGATCATCCTGTCGGATCGCACCGTCGCGTCGACGATCGTCCGCCCGGCGATCGTCGAGTCGTCCGTGCGCTACCCGTTCCCCGGCTGGAACGAAGGCTTCAACACGACCGCGCCGTTGATGTACCTGATGCTCAAGGGGCATCGCAACGTGCCGATGGGCGACGACACCGCGCTCGATGTCATCCCGGTCGACTTCATCACCGCCGGCATGATCCTCGCGACCGCCGCGATCCTCGCCGGCGAGCACGAGCCCGTCTATCAGCTCGGTTCTTCCGATGCGAACCGGATCTCGAGCAAGCGCCTGACCCAGCTCACCGGTCTCGCCGTGCGCCGCGTCCATCTCGACAAGGCCGACACCGGCGAAGACGAGCTCAAGTCGCGGATCAAGGCGCGGCTCGAGACCGGGCCCGTCACGTACGAGCACTTCGAGAAGTGGTCGGCGCCGGCGATCAAGAAGGTCGCCGACAAGCTGATCGATCTGATCGATACGAAGCTGCCGAGGTGGGGCGCGCCACGCGTCGAGGCGCTCGGCGAGCGCGCTCGCGAGAAGCTCCAGAACGTGTCGACGTTCACCGGCCAGGTCAACGAGTTGGTCGAGCTGTTCAAGCCGTTCACGACCGACCACGACATCGCGTTCCGCTGCGACAACATCCGCGCGCTGTGGGCGCGGACGATGCCGTCCGATCAGGACAAGCTGCTGTGGGCGCCGCACTTGCTCGACTGGCGCGCGTACTGGCTCGACACCCACTTCCCGGGTCTCCAGAAGTGGACGTTCGACAAGCTCGACGAGGAATTCGGCGCGAAGCCGAAGAGCGTCTACACGTACAAGGAGCTGATCGAGCTGTTCGAGGCCGCGGTGAAGCTGCACGGCCATCGCCCGGCGCTGCGCCTGCTGCGCAAGCGTGCCGAGGACGACGATCCGTTGGATCCGATCACGTACAGCTACGCCCAGCTCGGCGAGCTCGCCTGGCAAGGCGCGGGCGTGCTGCGCCAGGCCGGCATCGGCCCGGGCGCGAAGGCGATCGTGATGAGCGAGAACCGCCCGGAGTGGGGCATCTCGTACTTCGCGTTCTTGCTCGCGGGCGCCGCCGCGGTGCCGCTCGACTCGGGGCTCACGATCGCCGAGGTCGTCAACCTCGCGCGGGTGTCGGCCGCGAAGGTGATCGTGCTGTCGCGCAAGGTCGCCGAGCGGCTCGCCGGCGAAGCGAACATCGCGCTGCCGATTCCCGAGGACGACGACGCGCCCGACGTGATGCAGGTCTGGTCGGTCGCGCACCCGGCGATGCAGGAGTACCTGACGAACCAGGGCCTCGACATCAAGGTGCTCGCCTACGACGAGCTGCTCACCGAGCCCGATGTCTCGGTCGGCGCGGTCCGCCCGGAGGTGAAGGGCGACACGCTCGCGTCGCTGATCTTCACGAGTGGCACGACCGGCACGCCGAAGGGCGTGATGCTGACGCACAAGAACCTCACCTCGATGGTGAGCAAGCTGTCGGCGCTGTTCACGCTCTACAAGCACGACACGCTGCTCTCGGTGCTGCCGCTCCACCACACGTTCGAGTTCTCGGCCGGCTTCCTGATGCCGCTCGCCGCGGGCGCATCGATCGACTACCTCGAAGAGGTCGAGGCCGACTCGCTCGCGCGCGCACTCGAGGACGAGGGCATCACCGGCATGGTCGGCGTGCCCGCGCTGTGGCAGCTGCTCGAGCGCAAGATCTACAAGAACGTCAGCGACGCGGGCGTGCTCGTCGAGAAAGCGTTCGACGCGATCATCGATATCAACCGCACGCTGCGCGACAAGCTCCCGTGGGACGTCGGCACCGGCAAGGCGATGTTCTTCCCCGTCCACCGCAAGCTCGGCGGCCGGATGCGCCTCCTGATCTCCGGCGGCTCGGCGTTGCCGGCCGACACGATGAAGACGTTCCAGGGCCTCGGCTTCAACCTGTACGAGGGCTACGGCATGACCGAGTCGGCACCGGTGCTGACGGTCACGCGGCCCGGCGACAAGGTCATCCCGGGCTCGGTCGGTCGCGCGCTGCCCGGCATCGACGTCAAGATCGATAACCCCGATGCGAACGGCATCGGCGAGGTGATCGCGAAGGGCCCGAACGTGATGGCGGGCTACTACGAGAACCCCGACGCGACGGCGCAGACGATCGTCAACGGCTGGCTGCATACCGGCGACCTCGGCAAGTTCGACGAGGATGGCAATCTGTTCATCGTCGGTCGCAAGAAGGAGATGATCCTCGGCGCGAGCGGCGAGAACATCTATCCCGACGAGCTCGAGGAGCTCTACGGCGACTCGGACTACGTGAAGGAAGTCTCGGTCGTCGGCCTGCCGTCGGATGGCGGCAACGAGACCGTCGCGATGCTGATCGTCCCCGACTACGAGGACAACGGCGATCGCGAGTCGGTCCGCGAGGCCGTGCGCGAGCACGTCAAGAAGGTGACGAAGACCTTGGCGCTCTACAAGCGGGTCAAGATCTGGCACCTGTGGGACTTCGATCTGCCGAAGACCTCGACGCGCAAGATCAAGAAGCGCGAGGTCATCAAGGAGCTCCAGCGGCTCGAGCGCGCGGCGAAGCAGGGTGCGGAGATCAAGGAGCTCGCGGCGGCCTCCGGCGGCGACTGGATCCACGACATGCTCGCGGACGTGTCGCAGAAGAAGCGCGGCACGATCACGTCGCAGACCGCGCTCGCGGATCTCGGCTTCGACTCGCTGATGTTCACCGAGCTCGCGGTCGCGCTCGAAGCGGCCGGCGTCGAGGTTCCGGATCCGGCAGAGATCACCGGGCTCGAGACCGTCGCCGATGTCGAGAAGCTCGTCGCCCGCCTCGGTGCGAAGGCGAAGAGCGAGAAGCCGAAGCGCGACCGTCTCCGCAAGGAGAAGGCGGCGAAGGACAAGCAGGATCGCGAGGAGGGCAAGCTCGATGACGACATCGACGTGCCCAAGCCGCTGGTCACGCTCGGCCGGCGCGCGCTGCGCAGCGGCATGCGCGCGCTCTACCAGCGCGTGCTCGAGACCGACATCTACGGCCAGGGCAACGTGCCGCCGTTCGGTGGCTACATCGTCGCCGCCAACCACGCCAGCCACCTCGATACCGGCCTCGTGAAGTACGCGCTGGGCGAGCAGGGCGAGGCGCTCGTCGCGCTCGGTGCGAAGGACTACTTCTTCGAGGATCCGGTCCGCCGGATGTACTTCGAGAACTTCACGAACGTGGTGCCGATGGAGCGCCACGGCTCGTTGCGCGAGTCACTCCGACTCGCCGGCGACGTGATCCGCGATGGCTACATCCTGTTGATCTTCCCCGAGGGCACCCGCAGCGACACCGGCATCATGGCCGACTTCAAGCCGTCGCTCGGCTACCTGGCGATGACGAACAAGTGCGGCATCCTGCCGATGTACTTGCACCGCACGCACGAGGCGATGCCGAAGGGCCGCTACCTGCCGAAGCGCGGCGAGCGGGTCGCGTCGTACGTCGGGCCGTACCTGTCGTACGCGGATGTCGCGAAGCTCGCCGCCGGCAAGTCGCGCAGCGAGCAGTACCGCGCGATCACGTACCACGTCGAAGGCATCATCCGCCGGCTTGCCCCGCAGGACGCCGCGTGGACGCTCGGCGATGCCGGCGTCCAGCCGATGGCGGAGTACCTCGCCGAGCGCGGCGAGACGGTCAAGCAAGAGGAAGGCGAGGCGCAGCCGTGAAGACCAGTGTGCTCGTGACGGGTGCGACCGGCTTTCTCGGCGAGCACCTCTGCAAGATCCTCGTCGAGGAAGGCCACATCGTGCGCGGCCTCGCGCGCTCGCGTAGCGGTGTGCTCGAGGAGCTCGGCGTCGAGCACGTCCGCGGCGACGTGCTGTCGACCGACGACCTTCACCGCGCGCTCGATGGCGTGTCGGCGGTGTTCCACCTCGCCGGCGCGGTGTCGCGCGATCCGGACGACGCGCAGCGGATGATGCGCCTGCACGTCGACGGCACTCGCAAGGTGCTCGAGCAGATGGCGGCGTTCGGCGTGCGCCGGATGATCCTCGCGTCGACGAGCGGCACGATCGGGGTGTCGAAGGACGAAGAGATCCTCGACGAGTCGGCGCCGTACGCCGAAGAGATCGTCGCCGGCTGGCCGTACTACGCGTCGAAGATCTATCAAGAGCGCCTCGCGTTCGAGCACGGCGAGCGCCTGGGGATCGAAGTCGTGGCGGTCAACCCGTCGCTGCTGCTCGGTCCCGGCGATCGCCGGCTGTCGTCGACCGGCGACGTCCGCAAGTTCATCAAGAAGCAGATTCCGACCATCCCGGATGGCGGGATCAACTTCGTCGACGCGCGCGACGCCGCTGCCGCGACCGCCGCCGCGCTCCACAAGGGCCGTGCGGGCGAGCGTTACCTGCTCGGCGGCCCGAACTGGACGACGAAGGAGTTCTTCGATCGCCTCGGCCGCGTCGCGAACGTGTCGCCGCCGCGCTTGAAACTCCCGCCGAAGGTCGCGAAGTGGAGCGCGGGCCTGATCGAAGAGGTCTACCGCTGGCGCGGCAAGGAGCCGCCGATGGAGCGGATCTCGGTCGAGATGGCCGAGCACTACTGGTGGATCGACTCGACGAAGGCCCAATCCGAGCTCGGCTTCGCGCCCCGCGATCCGCAGCTGACGCTCGTGGATACGGTCGGTTACCTGCGGCGCGGCGTCGAAGCGGATTGATCCGGAACTTTCGGCCGCGTGCGGTGTGAAACACACTCGTGCATGTGGCCGCGCGCGTGATGACCGAGGAGCCAGCCGCGCCCGTCCAGCGAACGGAGCCGTCCGAGCTCTCCGATGCCGACCTCGTGCGCGCGAAGGCCGGGGATACGACGTCGCTGCGGATCCTCATCGAGCTGTACCAGGATCGCGTGTTCGCACTGATCTTCAGGATGCTGCTCGGGCGCGGAACGGAGCGGACGCACGATCTCGCGCAGGAGACGTTCGTGCGCGTGCTGCGCGGCATCTCGCAGTTCGATCCGCGCGGCGCGGCGAAGCTGTCGACGTGGATCCTGACGATCGCGACGCGCGTCGTGTTGAACGAGCGCCGGCGGGTAGGGCGCGATCGTACAGACCTCGATGACGATGCGGTCGCGGGCGCGGCTTCGAGTGACCGCGCCGATCGCTCGCTCGAGCGCACGCAGCTTGCCGAAGCATTGACGTCCGGCATCGCGGCGCTGCCCGACGACCAGCGCGCGGTGTTCGTGCTGCGCGAGTACCACGAGCTCGAATACGCCGAGATCGCGACAGCGCTGGAGATTCCCGAGAACACCGTGCGCTCGCGCCTGCATCGCGCGCGAACCGCCTTACGTGCGGCGTTAACCGCGGCAGGAGTGGAGCCATGAGCGAGGACAATCCGCTCCAGAACGTGAACCTCGACGCGGTCACCGTACCGCTCGCGCCGGCGGGGTTCGCCGACAGCGTGCTCGCGCGGTTCGCGACGACCGAGGCCGCGATCGCGGTCGCGAAGCGCCGGCGCGTTCGGCGAATCGTCGGGATCTCGGCGATGGCCTTCACCGCCGCGGCGGCAGCGCTTGCACTCGTGATCCTGTGGCCGGGACCGTCGCGCACCGGCACGTACGTCGCGGACGCACCCCGGCGCCTGGAGATCGGTGGCATCACCGTCGAGCTCGACCGCGGCGCGACGATCGCGTGGATGCTCGATCGCGATCGAGTGCGCGTCGATCAGCGCGGCGGTGCGACCTGGACCGTGCCTGCAGATCACGACCTACGCATCGAGGTAGCCGGTGTCGGCGCCGTCGCTGCGACGAACGCAACCCTTCGCGTGGAGGCTCGAATGAACCTACTGGATGGCAATAGGATCGGTGCGACCGTAGCGACTGCGGCGCTGGTGACCGCGTTGACCGCGACCGTGATCCACGGCCGCGCCGAGCTCGAGAGCGCGACGCCCGGCAAGCCCGTGGTCCTCGAGGTCGGCCACACCGCCTCGGTGGCGCCCGCCACCACGATCTCGATGACCGTGCCGAACGATGCGGTCCCCGTCGAGGTCGAGCTGGCATTCTCCGGGGACGTGAAGTGGGTGCAAGACGAGCTGCCGAGCGTCGAGGACGCGATCGATCACGTGGGCCTGCCGCCTGGATCGAAGATCGGCGCGGTCGGCTACACCCGCGGAAACGTCACCGTCATGGAGACGCTGCCTCGGGAGGCTCGGTTCTCCGACATCTGGCCAAAGCTCGTCGAGCGCTTTGACAACGACCCTGCAGGCGACCTCAAGAAGGCGGCAAAGACCGGGTTCGCGCGGCTCACGTTTTCGAAGGCGCCGCGCCGCGTGCTCGTGATCGTCGGTGACGGTAACGACGCCGATCGAGAGGGCGCGCGGCTCGCGCTCGCCGAGCTCCAGAACAGGGCGCGCGCGGCCGGCATCGAGATCCGTGCGGTGCTCGCACCCGGCGGCGCCAAGATCGTGTCCACGGTCGAACAGGCCGGCATCACCACGGTCGATGCGAGCAAGGTCGACCTGACCCACGCGCTCGCCGACGCGATGGGCGGCACCGTCCTGGCACCCCCGAAGGCCGTGATGGTCCTGATCGAGGAGGACCCCAAATGGCTAAACCGCGACATCGTCGCCGCGATCGCGGCCGGACTCGCGAAAGCGGAGTTGCCGCGCGACTCGCGGATCGGTGCGGTCGCGTTCACCGACTTTGCGCGGGTCGTGGTTCCGCTCGAGCCCACGACCAGCTTCACGGGCTCGCAGCTCGATCTGCGGGGCGGTCAAACGTTCAAGGTCACCAATGTGGAGCCCGCCTTTTCTCTCGCAGCTCAGCAGCTCGCCAAAGCGCCGGAGCGCGACAAGCTGATCGTCGTCATCGGCGATGCCTCCAGCTACGACGAGGTCGTGCTCGTGCTGAACGACGTGCCCGGGAAATATCGCCACGACGGCATTCAGACCCGTGCGATTCACTACGGGCGCGTCTCGGCGGGTTCGCCGGAGTGGCTCGACCCGAAGGCGCAGGAGATCGTCGGGCCGAACAACCCGGCCAAGTTGCAGGCCCTGACCGCCGCGGTCGTCGCCGCCGTGCGCTAAGCGCTAAGCTCCGTATGTGAGCGAGGACGACAACGTTCGCGTTCCGACTCCCTGGGAGTCCGCGCTCGCCTGGTTCGGCGCGCCGCGCGACTACCGGCTGACGCGCTGGCTGATCCTGCGCCTGCTCGGTCTGGTCTACGTCTTCGCGTTTCTCGGGTTGATCGAACAAGGCCTGCCGCTGCTCGGCTCGCACGGCCTCACGCCGGTGAACGTGTTCCTCGAGCGGGCTAGCGGGCACGGCGCGACATTCTGGACGCTGCCGTCGATCTTCTGGTTCGACTGCTCGGATAGCTCGCTGCAGCTGTGGGCGTGGATCGGCTTCGCGATCAGCGTCGCGGTGCTGCTCGGCTACGCGAATCTGCCGATGCTGCTCGTCCTGTGGGCGATCTACGGCTCGTACAGCCGGGTCGGTCAGATCTGGTGGGAGTTCGGCTGGGAGATGCAGCTCCTCGAGACCACGCTCCTGTGCGCGGCGCTCGCACATCCATGGGATCCGCGGCCGCTCGCCGCGAAGTCGCCGCCGACCGCGTCGATCGTGCTGCTCCGCTGGCTGACGTTCCGGATCATGCTCGGCGCGGGCCTGATCAAGCTGCGCGGTGATCCGTGCTGGCGCGACCTGACCTGCCTCGATCATCACTTCGAGACCCAGCCGATTCCGAATCCGCTGTCGCCGTGGTTCCACGCGGCGCCACATGCGGTGCACGCGATCGGTGTGGCGTTCAATCACGTCGTCGAGGTCGTCGCTCCATGGTTCGTGTTCGGGCCACGCCGGTTGCGGTTGATCGCCGGGCTCGCGATGGCCGCGTTCCAGGGCGTGTTGATCCTCTCGGGCAACCTCGCGTTCCTCAACTGGCTCACGCTCGTGCCGGTGCTGGCGTGTCTCGACGACGATTTTGTCCTGCGCTGCTGCCCGCGGCGGCTGCGCGAGTGGTTGCGCGCGAAGTTGCCGGCGCGCACCGAGCGCGATGGTCGCCAGCTCGCGGCCGCGCTCGCGGTGATGATCGTCGTGGTGCTCTTGTGGTCGCCGGTCACGGACTGGCTGACCGCGCAGAGTCAGGTCGCGCTCGGTGCAGCGCTGTTCGCGGGTGCGGGTGTCGCGCTGGTCATGCAGCGCCGGTGGTTCGCGCGCCGCGGGTTCGCGCTCGACGGTCACCAGTTGCTCGTCGGCGCGTTCGCCGGGCTGGTCGCGATCAAGAGCTGCGCCGTCGTCGAGAATCTCGCGTCGAAGCATCAGGCGATGAACACGAGCTTCGACCGGCTCGAACTCGTGAATACCTACGGCGCATTCGGGTCCGTGGGCGCGATCCGGCACGAGCTGATCATCGAAGGCACGCTCGACAAGGATCCCGACAAAGCCGCGTGGAAGGCGTACGAGCTGCCGTGCAAGCCCGGCGCGCTCGATCGCCGGCCGTGCGTGCTCGGTCCGTATCATCTGAGGCTCGACTGGTTGATCTGGTTCTCCGCGATGGAGGATCACCTCTCGGACCCGTGGCTGTTGCATCTCGTCTACAAGCTGCTCGACGGCGACACGACTGTTCGGAAGCTCCTCGCGGTCGATCCGTTCGATGGGAAAGCGCCGGCCTACGTCCGGATCCGCCGGTTCGAGTATCACTTCGCGAGCGACACCTGGTGGACCCGCGATCACGAGGAGCTGTGGTTGCCGCCGATCGCGCTCGACGAATCCGGGCTCAGAGAGACGCTCGAGCAATTCGGCTGGCCGAGCCCGAGCGCAAAATAGATCTTGCGTGCACGCGTGAATCTCCTAGTGTGAATTCATGCGTATCCAACTCAAGCAGTACACCGAACCCATCTTCGCAACGCTCGCCACCCAGCGCGCTCAGCTGGCGAGCCACCCGTTTCTCGCGGCGCACGATCTTCCGACGACGATCCTGCACGAATTCGCGTTTTACCAGTACTCCGACAGCATCCTGTGGATTCCGATGCTGGCGCAGATGAAGGCCAAGGCCATCCGGTCGAGCCGCCTGCGCCGAGCGATCGAGGACAACATCGCGCACGAGGCGGGCCTCGGCGGCGTGTCGCACGTGACGCTCGCGGTCGAGCTGATGCGCAGCCTCGGGATTCGCACGCTCGAACCATTCCAGACCCACACGTTCGCGCGATCCGCGACGCTGTGGTTGTCCGACGAGTTCGTCGGCGAGGCCGAGCCTGCCACCGCCGGCTGGCTGCTCGTCGCCGAGACGCTCGTCCCCGATCTGTTCGCGGCGGTCGAGCCCGCGTTCGCACGGATCGGCGCGAACACGCGCTACTTCCGCGAGCACGTCGCGGTCGATACCGACGAGCACGCCGCGTGGATGACCGAATCGGTCGAGGACATCGTCGAGCTCTACGGCCCGGCGTGCGTCCCCGCGATCCTGGCGGGCATGGCGGATGCGTTCGCCGAGACGCTCGAGGTCCCCGACGCGCTGTGGAGGCGGTCGTGAACATCGCGCTCACTCACAACCTGCGCCGGCACGTTGGCGACGACGCCGAGTTCGACACGCCCGAGACGATCGAGATGCTGCGCCGCACTCTGCGCGAGCTCGGTCACGATGTTCGTGCGGTCGAAGTGACGCGGCCGATCGAGAGCGTCGCGGCGGAGCTGCGCAAGCTCTCGCCCGAGCTGGTGTTCAACATCGCCGAGGGCGTGCGCGGCGTGTTCCGCGAGGCGGTGATTCCGACGCTGTGCGACGAGCTCGGGCTCGCGTACACCGGCAGCCCGGCGAGCGTGCTCGCACTCTGCCTCGACAAGGCGCTCGCGAAGCGCGTCGTCGCAGCCGCGGGCGTCGCGGTCGCGCCCGGGAAGCTCGTGCGCGCGCCGCTCGATCATCTTCCCGCTCTCCCTAGTCTCGACGATCGGTTCACACCGCCCGTGATCCTGAAGCCGAACTTCGAGGGCTCGAGCAAGGGCATCACCCAGGCGAGCGTCATCACCGAAGGGCCGGTAACGCCGCACCTCGCGGCCGCACTGCGCGCGCACCCCGCGGGGATCCTGGTCGAGAGCTACCTCGATGGTTGGGACGTCGCGGTGGGCTTCCTCGCCGGCGACGTACTCGAACCGGTGCGCTACGCGTACGAGCCGACCGGCCCGCATCGGATCTACGATGCGACGCTGAAGCGCGACGATCGAGCCGTACCGCTCGTCGACGTGGTGCCGTCGCTCGCCGCCAGGTTGAAAGACGCGGCGCGGCGCGCGTTCGCGGCCGTCGGCGTCGTCGGCTACGCGCGCGCGGACTTCCGGGTAACGCCCGATGACGAGATCGTCTTTCTCGAAGTCAACGCGTTGCCATCCCTGGCGCCGGTCAACAACGAGATGTACCGGTCGCGGACTCCGCGTGAGGTCCTCTCCGCGATCGTCTCGGGTCGCGTTACACTCGTAGCGTGAAGTGGGCGTTCGCGGTCCTGGCGCTTGCCGCATGTAGCGGCCACAGCTCGCCGGCGCCACCTCCCCAAGATGCGAGGCCGGTGCCGGCTACCGCGGTCCCGACGCTGAAGCCGGCGAAGAAGATCATCGCGTTCGTCGACGTCACCGTGATCCCGATGGAGACGCCGGAGCCGCTCCAGCACCAGGTCGTGCTCGTCGAGGGGACGAGCATCGTCAAGGTCGCGCCGGTCGCCGATGTCCAGCTGCCGCTCGAGGCCGAGCACGTCGACGGTAAAGGGAAGTTCCTGATCCCGGGGCTGCACGACATGCACGTCCACCTCGACAACACGAAGGGCATGCTCGCGCTGTTCGTCGCGAGCGGCGTGACGACCGTGCGCAACATGGCCGGTGGCATGCGGACGATCGCGCTGCGCGACAAGATCGCGAAGGGCGAGCTGCTCGGTCCGACGATCTACACGACGGGCCCATTCGTCGACGGCGAGCGCCCGCGGTGGGAGTCGTCGGCGAGCGTCGTCACGCCGGCGGATGCCGAGAAGGTGATCACGCGCCACGTCGAGGCCGGCTTCGACTTCGTCAAGATCTACAACGGGCTCACGGTCGCCGCGTACGACGCCGTCGCGGCGCAGGCGAAGGCGCATGGCCTCAGGATCGTCGGCCACGTGCCGTTCGCGGTGCCGCTCGCGCATGCGATCGAGACAGGGCAGGCATCGATCGAGCACCTGTCGGGATTCGCGGAGGCGGTCGAGGCCGCAACGTCTCCAGTGCGTCATCAGCGCGGCAGCGCGAGCATCATCAAGCGCTGGATGTACGCCGACCCGGCGAAGATCGTGACGGTCGCAGCCGCGTGCGCGGCCAACCACATCTACAACACGCCGACGCTGGTCACCGCCGCCGTCTACGCGGACCTCTATCGCGGCGTGATGCCCGAAGCGGCGAATTCCGATCTCGACGACGTTTCGCCGGACTGGCGCGCGCGCTGGGATCCGAAGCATTCGCCGAAGCACTACGACCGCACGATCATGAAGGCGATGGAAACGGCGCACGACAAGGCGTTCGCGGTCGAGGGACAGATCGTGAAGGAGCTGCAGAAGGACAGCGACCCGATCATGGCCGGCACCGACACGCCGAATCCGTACGTCGTGCCCGGCCCGAGCCTGCATCAGGAGCTCGGCTTGCTCGTGGCCGCCGGCCTGACTCCGTTCGAAGCGCTGCGCTCTGCGACCCTGACACCCGCGGAGTTCCTGAACGATCCGCACGATGGCCGGATCGCGACGGGAGCCCACGCCGACCTCGTGCTGCTCGACGCCGATCCGCTCGCCGACATTCACGCGGTCGACAAGATCGCAGGCGTGATGGTCCACGGGCGCTGGCTGTCGCCGAAGGATCTCAAGGCGATGCACGACGGGCTCGTCGCCGCGTACAAGGCGCCCGCGTGGGAAGCGCCGCTCAACCTCGGCGCCGAGGCGTTCGGTGCGCGCGTCACCCAGTACGTGGTCAGCGACAACGGTGCGCCGGTCGGCGCGTACGCGATCGCTCAGCGCGGTACGACGATCGTCGAGCGCGAGTCGCTCGAGGACGAGCTGTCGTCGACGAAGACCACGCTCGGCGTCCATCGCGCGCAGACGCTGCAGATCGATGTCGAGCGCCCCGAAGGCCCGACCCACGTGACGTACACGCGCAAGGACCGCGCGCTCGTCGGCTGGTTGTCGCCCGCAACGGCGATGCAGCTCGTCGCGCCGCAGGTCTCGAAGCTCGCGATCGGTGACAAGGTCACGCTGTCGATCGATACGCCGATCAGCGACGCGCCGGCGACGCTCGAGCGCGGCTCGCTCACGATCGAGCGCCTGGTCGGCAGCGATCAGGAGCTCGAGTTCCGGCTGCGCCTCGTGCTCGATCACGTCGCGCAGGTCGGCCGGCTCCAGTTCTCCGAGGGCAGCGCGACCGCGCGCCAGTTCAAGGTGTCGTCGACGACGCGACCGGTCTATCGGACCTGGACCCGGCGCTAGCCGGCGAGCCGCTTCTTGTGGAGCCGGATCAGTTCCTGGCTCGACGGCACGCGGGCCCGCGGACCGGTCGGAGCGACGCCGCGCTCGTCGAATGCGCGCTTGTACGCGGCGAAGCTGCCGCCCGCGTGATGCGCATCCATGATCGCGAGCCCGGCGATGCTCTCGGCCTGCGCGATCATGTACTCGACCCATGCCCAGCGCGCGGACGTCGGGCGGACCTCGACCTTGCCGCCGAGCCCGGCCTTCTTGAGCCCACCGCGCAGGCGCGCCAAGCGAGCCTCGACGAGCCCGACGCCAGCGAACTCGGTGCCATCGAGCGGCGTGTTGCGCTTCGCGACGAACGGCGCGAGCCCGTACGCGACGCGCGGGTGGATCGCGGCGAGCTCCTTCGAGAGCTCGACGAGCTCGTCGACATCGGCATCGGTCTCGCTCGGCACGCCGAGCATCATGTAGACCTTCAGCGTGTGGAGGCGGTGATCGCGCGCGAGCTCTGCCGAGCGGATCAGGTGCTTCGCCTGGGTCGAGCGCTCGACGACCCGACGCATCCGTTCGCTCGCGCCATCGGCGGCGACGGTCAGCGTGCGGTACCCACCCCGGGCGAGCAGGCCGACGAGCTCGTCGTCGAGCTTGTCGGCGCGCAGGCTCGAGATGCCGACCTCCATGCCGCGATCGACGATCGCGCGGACGACGCCGCGAATATCGGGGTGATCGGTGACCGCCGCGCCGACGAGCCCGACCCGCCGCGTGCCTTCCGGAATCCCCGCGATGATCGTCTCGCGGTCGACCACGCGCATGCCGCCGTTCGTCGAGCGGCGCATCACGCAGTACGTGCAGCCGCGCGAGCAACCGCGCGCGGCCTCGGTCATGAACATGTCGGCGAGCTCGGTGTGCGGTGTCGCGATCTGCGACCGTGCCGGCAACAGCGCATCGGTCGCCTGTGCGACCGGCGGCACGCGCTCGCCATGCGAGGGCAGGTAGTAGCCCGGCTTGCCCTCGAGCATCGGCCACAGCGCGCTGCGCCGGAACCCGACCTCGCGGGCGAGCGTGACGAGGTCCTGCACGAGCTCTTCGCCTTCGCCGACGATGATCACGTCGCAGAACGGCGCGAGCGGGGCAGGGTTCGAGAACGTCAGCGGCCCGCCCGCGACGACCAGCGGATGGTGATCCTCGCGCTCCTCGCGCAGCACGGGAATGCTCGCGAGCTCGAGCGTCTCGACGACGCCCGCGATCTCGAGCTCGTACGCGACCGAGTACGCGAGCATCGGATAGCTGCCGACCGGGCGCCCGGTCTCGAGCGTCACGAACTTGTCGTCGTGGGTGTCGTCGCTCGGCAGCATCGCGCGATCGGCGGCGACGTGAGGCATCGCGTGGAGCGAGCGATAGATCTGTTGGTAGCCGAGCGAGCTCATCGCCGCGCGATACGGGCTCGGATACACGAGCGCGATCCGCGTCTCGGCTTCCTTGAACAGCGTGCCGCGCTCGGCGGCCAACAACATGTGGCGATCCATCAGTAACAGTTGCGCCCGATACGGTCGGTGCGCAGCCTTTCATACGTCCGCCCGGTGGCCGCCCACAACTCGATGCACTGGTCTTGTGCGCCCGTGCCGGTGACCGGATTGCCGGTCTCGTCGCAGGCGAACGTGATGAACTCGAGGTCGGCCTTGCTGTCGCCGTCGAGATCGAACGCGCTGACCTGCTCCGGTGCGCCGGGGCGATCACCGGGGACCTCGTCGACCTTGACGAGCTTCGCGTGGCGCGGATCGACCGTGACATCGAGGAGCCCCGCCACGCTCGAGTCCGGCACGGCAAGCGCGAGGCCCGAGTCGTTGCGCAGCGTCGCGGTCCACAGCGTGTTGCCAGCGCCGCGGCACTGCGACAGCGGCTCGGACTTTTCGACGGCGAGCACACCGAGTACGTGGGTCTGGTCCATCACGGCCATGGTCGCCCCGTGCTCGGGCGCCTTGCCGTAGCAATACGCGACCAGCTGATCGGGCATCACGGCGCACAGGCGCGGCTCGCCGCTGAACCGGTGAGCGTGACGCTCGATCCGGATCACCTTCCCAGGGCGCGCGTTCGCCGCTGGCGCGAGCGCGCACGCGACGACGAGGACGGCAACCCGCATCGAGAAAGCATAGCAGCTGTGTTACCCACGACCCATGACGTTGCGCTACTCGGTTCACTTCGCAGCCCCCGAGGGCCACACCGCCGAGATCGAGCTCCGTTTTGCAGCGACGCCCACGGTCGACGAGGTCGATGTCACCTTGCCCGCCTGGTGCCCGGGCAGCTACATGATCCGCGACTACGCGCGGTTCGTCCGCGACCTCACGGCGACCGGCGACGACGGTAAGCCCCGCACGGCGAAGAAGATCGACAAGCAGACCTGGCGAATCACCCGCGGCGGCGCGAAGGAGCTGACCGTCAAGTACGGGCTGTACGGCCACGACCTCACGGTGCGGACGAACCACATCGATGCGGATCACGCCTTTCTCCACGGCCCGGCGACGTTCGTGTACCCGGTCGCGCAGCGCGGCGAGCAAGTCGAGGTCCAGATCCACTGCCACGACGCGTGGGTGCTCACGACCGCGGCGCCTCACACCGGGCGGTTGATCCACGCCGGATCGATCGACGAGCTCTACGATCATCCGATCCATTGCGGTCAGGTCCGCACGCTGACCGTGCCGGCGAAGCTGCCGGTCGAGCTCGCGATCTGGGGCGAGCGCGCGCCGGGCGGCCCGTTCGACGAAGAGCGGCTCGCCGCGGATCTCGCGGCGATCGTCGACGATCATGTCGCGCGGTTCGGCGAGGCGCCGTTCTCCGCGTACACGTTCATCCTGATGCTGTCGCACGACGCGTACGGCGGGCTCGAGCATCGCGCGTCGAGCGTGAACCTGTTCCACCCGCACTTCGCGGCGACGCGCAAAGCCTACGAGGGGCTCCTCGAGTTGCTCTCGCACGAGCTGTTCCACGCGTGGAACGGCAAGCGGATCGCGCCGAAGGTGCTGCTCGACTTCGACTACGCGCGCGAGGCGTACACGCCATGCCTGTGGCTGATGGAGGGCATCACGAGCCACTACGATCGCTTCGCGCTGCGCACGAGCGGGCGGATCACGGCGAAGAGCTTCCTCGACAAGGTGCTCGATGATTGGGCGCGCCTGCAGGCGACACCGGGCCGCGCGCGCCAGAGCCTCGAGCAGAGCTCGTTCGATGCGTGGATCAAGCTGTACAAGCCCGACGAGTCGAACCTCAACACGACCGTGTCGTACTACCTGAAGGGCGGGCTCGCGATGTTCGCGCTCGATCTCCAGATCCGGCGCCGCACCGAAGGTGCGAAGTCGCTCGACGACGTGCTGCGGCTGTTGTGGACGAAGTTCGGCAAGCCGCGCGAGCCGCACCCCGAGGATCTCCTGCCGGTGTTCGAGCAGGCCACGGGCCTCGCGCTCGGCGAAGTGTTCGATCGCCAGATCCGCGGAACCGAAGATCCGGATCTCGCGCGCGAGCTCGCGCACGTCGGGCTCGAGCTCAAGACCAGTGCGGATCCCGCACAGGTCGCCGATGGCCTCGCGGCGGTGTGGCTGGGCGCGACCGTGCAAGGCAACCGGATCACCGGCGTGTTCGATCACTCGCCGGCGCATGCCGCCGGGCTGTCGCCGGGCGACGAGCTCGTCGCGGTCGACCGGTTCCGGGCAGCCTCCGACGGCGAATTGCGCTCGTTGCTCGGTGCTCGCAAAGTCGGTGACCGCGTCACGTTGTCGCTGTTCCGCCGCCACAAGCTGGTCGACGCGCAGGTCACACTCGCGGCCGCGCCCGCAACTCGCTACGAGATCTGCGGCGTTGCGGACCCCGGGCCCGCGGCGGCCCGCTATCAAGCGTGGCTCGGCGAAGCGCACCCGGGCGCGCACAGCGTCGCGGCGATCACCACGACGGCGCGGTGGGTGTGACTTTGCTAAGATCCACGCCGATGAAGCGGTTGGCTATTCTCGTCGTCGCGCTCGCAGCTTGCTCGAGCAAGAAGAGCAACGATCAAGGGCTGCCGCCCGCGCAGGAGTGGGGCGCGAATCAAGCGCAGCCGAACCAAGCGCCGGGCTCGACGAATCCGCACGCCGGCGCTGGCGGCGATCAGAACCTTCCGCCGCCGAGCGTGGTCGACGAGAACGGGAACGATCCGCACGCGGGTCTGCGCGGCGCGCCGCCCGCCGGCATCGTCGACCAGAACGGCAACGACCCGCACGCCGGCCTCGCCGGTGGCGGCGGCCCGGCCGGGATGGATCAACAAACGATGGGCGCGCTCGCACCCGATCCGAACCGCCCGATCGATCCGGCGCACCACATCCGCGGCCTGATCAAGGTCGGCTCGAAAGCCGTCGATCACGCCAAAGCCGGCGGCGCGATCTTCGTGGTCGTGAAGCAGGCCGATCCGTCGGGTCAACCGATGGGCACGCCGCTCGCCGTCGACAAGCTGACCTGGAACGGCAAGGACCTCCCGTTCGAGATGACGGAAGGGCAGGCGATGATCAAGGGAACGCAGCTCGTCGGCGATGTCGTGATCACCGCGCGCTACGATCAGGATGGCGACGCCATCTCCAAGCAGTCCGGCGACATCATCGGTCAGCTGCGCGTGAAGATTCCCGCAGAGAACGTCAGCGTCGTCCTCGACAACGTCCTGCCCTAGAAGCTGCCGACGACCGCGAGTCCCGCGTCGTGCGCGCTCGCCGTCGGCACGAGCCGCGCGTGCTCGGTCGTCGCCGTGTCGTGGCTGCGGTGGATCCCGTAGTAGAGAAGCCCGCCGCCGATCACGAGCCCGATCGCACCGGGAATCGCGAACACGTACGCGTCGTGATTGAACCGCGCGCCCTCGGCGGGCCACTGCTTGATATCGATGCCATCGATCGTCTGCGGCCACGGATCGGTCGTCTTGTGATTCGCGATCTGGCTGTTGAGGCTGTACGACTTGTACGTGTAGCCGAGCCCGATCACGAGCGGGACCGCACTCGCGATCATCACCGCGGCACCGGTGTACTCGAGCGCGCGGCCCGGATGCGAAGGCTCCTCGGCGACCGGGCCACCCGTCGGACCGAAGTTCGTCCCGGTCACGGGCTCGACCGGCGCCGGCGGCGGCGGTTCGGGCGCCTTCTTCGGCTTGACCTTACAGGCGTCGCTATCGTCGATCTCGTTGCCGAGCTGGATCTGCAGCGACTTCACCTGCGTCGTCGCGAACGTCACGTTCGAGCCGTTCGGATCCGCCTCGAGGTAGCGGCAGAAGTACTTCACCGCATCGGCCGGCTTCTGCGCCTGCTGGTACTCCGAGCCGATATTCGACAGCAGGATCGGCTGCGGGATGATGTTGTACGCCTGCTGATAGAGCTCGATCGCGAGCGTGTGATCACCCGCCTGGCTCTTCGCGATCGCCTTCTTCACCAGATCGCCGGCCTGCTGGACCTGCTGCGGCGACGGCTTCGGCTGGGCGATCGCGAGACCACTGCTCGCGATCAACGCGAGTGCGACGGCGCGCGACATCCCCATGATCCGAATGGTATCAGGTCCGCAAGGCCGCGAACAACGGCGCGATCTTGGCAATGACGTCGTCGTGGACGAGCCCGTTCGACGCGACCAGCCCGCGCGGATGATTCAGCGCGCCGGCGTAATCGATTGGAGCTCCAAATAGATCGGTCAGCCGGCCACCGGCGGCGACGAGGATCGCTTCAGGTGCGCAGGTATCCCACGCCTTCGTTTTCGGCTGCGGGTTGATGTAGAGGTCGCGCACGCCCATCGCGATCAGCGCGAGCTTCACGCCGACCGAACCGATGTTGTGCTCGTCGCTGATCCCGAGCATCGCCTTCACGCGATCGATGTCGTCGCTGCGATGCGATGCCGATGCGACCAAGCGCGCCGCTGCCGCATCTCGCACGTCCGACACCTGCAACCGTGTCACCGCGCCGTCGTGATCCATCATCGCGCCGTCGGCGCCGGTAAAGAACGTTCGCCCGGTCGTCGGCTGATGCACCACGCCGAGCACCGGCCGGCCCGCTTCGACCAACCCGATCATCACCGAGAACCCGTCGCTGCCGCGAATGAAGTCCTTCGTCCCGTCGATCGGATCGACGAACCAATGCCGCTCCGCCGCCAACGCACCGGCCGGCACCGGCGATTCTTCGCTGATGATCGGATCCGCCGGAAACGCCGCCGCGAGTCCCGCGACGATCAGCTCCGAAGCGGCCTTGTCTGCACGCGTGACCGGTTCGTCGCCGGGCTTGAGCTCGACGCCGAGCGCACCGCCATCGCGGATCGCCACGGCGAGCGCACCCGCTTCACGCGCGAGCGCGATCGCGACCTCGAGCTCGTTAGTTGTGGCCACCGTTGGGCCACAACAGCTGCTTCGCCTCTTCCACCGACGCCACCGACCGCCCCGACAGCTTCACCAATTCCGCCGCCGCAGCGACGAGCTCGCCGTTCGACTTCGCCATCTCGCCGTTCGGCAGATAGAAGTTGTCCTCGAGGCCGACGCGGACGTCGCCGCCGAGCGACAGCGCCGCCATCGCGAGCGGCCACTGTTCGCGGCTGATCCCGATCACCTTCCAGCGCGAGCCCGCCGGCACTTGCTCGGCCTGGAACGCGAGGTGCCGCGCGCTCGCCGGAATTCCGCCGAGCACGCCCATGATGAACGAGAAGTGATACGGCTTGTCGAGCAGCCCCATCTCCGCGAGCACGCGATGCGAGTTGGTGTGCCCCGTATCGAAGCACTCCATCTCCGGCTTGATGTTGTTCTCCTTCATCGCCTTCGCGAACGCGACGATGTCGTCGAACGAGTTCGCGAACACGAAGTTGAACGCGAACTGCTTCTTCTCGCTGTTCCACTTCGCGTAGTTCATCGAGCCCATGTTGAGCGCCGCGACCGCCGGGCGTTGCGCCAGGTGATGGACGCGCTCGCTCATCGGTCCCGCGCCGCCCGTCGACCAGTTGATCAACACCGGAGAGCGCGCCTTCGTCTCCGCCATGATCTTCGCGAACGTGTCCTTGCTCCACGTCGGCGATCCATCGTCGTTGCGCGCGTGGATGTGCACGATCGCCGCACCGGCGTCGTATGCGCGCTTCGCCTCTTCGGCGATCTCGACCGGCGTGTACGGAATCGCCGGGCAGTGTTTCTTCGTGGTGACCGCGCCGGTCAGCGCGCAGGACAGGATGACTTTCGACACGAGCCGAAGCCTACACCGATGACGATTTTGCGCGACCTGAGCCGCACTTACGGCTCCAAGACCATGTGAGCTATCGTCACCGTTACAAACTATTTGGTGGTGGTCCAACCAATTCTGTGGTTAAAGGCCGGCCCATGAGCCGCTTAGGACTACTCGTGTTGGTTGGAGCGTGTGCGGCGCCCCATGTCGACGGGCCGCGGGCTACCGATGTTCCCTTCATCCACGGCCCGGCCGTGACCTGGACCGACGACGCGTCGGCCGGCGCTCACATCGAGCTCACCTGCGCCCTCCAGCGCAACTTGATCAACTCCGACCACCTCGCCTTCGTCGTGAAGGTCGGCGCCGACGAGGTTGGCCGCTACCCGATCCTGAAGGGCGAGGTCGGCACCACGATCCACCAGAAGATCGACGACCTGCCACTCGGCGATTACACCGTCGAGCTCGAGTACAACAACCAGCACTTCGCGAGCGAAGCGTTCCGGATCGCGAACGTGCCGGAGTGGGGCGGTACCCACAACCTTCACCTGTTCCGCAACCACGGCACCCGAGTCAGCCTCGTCGAGAAGAAGCTGTGGATCCTGCGCTGGTGGTCGAACGATTCGCCGACGCTCCCGTGGATCGTCGAGTGGCGCCACGAGGGCAAGGTGATCACGACGACCACCGGTCGCGAGCGCAAGTGGGCGGTCAACGCGTCCGACGAGATCGTGAAGTACGCGCTCGCTCCGCAGGCGCGCCGCTCGATCTGGCAGCTCGGTGAAGAGTACGTGCTACCGGCCCAGGTCGCCGAGATGCCCGGGTCGTGGGAGGCGCGCGTGATCCATCAGGACTCGCCGCCCGTGTCCGTCGGTTTCACCGTGATGCCGAACCACACGATCGGCGAAGCCGGCAGCGAGCTGGTGGCCACGCCCGACGGTTGGACTCACGCGTGGAGCAAGCCGCTCGCGCTGCGCCCGCTCGCGCAGGAAGACATCATCGAGCTGAGCGATCGCCTCCCGGTGGCGCCCGGTGCCCAGCAGCTCAACGAGGGCCCGATCGAGCTCACGCCGAACGCGGTGCGGGCGCTGTTCCGCTCGAAGCCGCTCGCCGAGCAGTGGACGAAGTTCCTCGGCGGCTCGCGCGAGCTCCGCGGCAAGGTCGAGCAGATGATCAAGCAGCAGGGCGGGCCGTGGAAGCCCGACGAGTTCCCTAAGTCCTAGCGAGGATCATTCGTAGATCGGGTCGCTGGATCGCGTCGACGATCGCGCGGCCTTCCGGCAGCGACAGCAGCGAGAGGTCGAGCTCTTCGAGCGCGGTGAAGCGCGAGAACGCGCTCGTCAGGCCGCGACCCGCACGCGGTTTCAAGTGCGTCCACGGCAGCGGCGTCTTCGCTGCCATGAGCTCGTTGCAGCGCAGGCGCTCGACCCGGCGCAACTGGGGCAGCGTCGCGAGCCACGCGATCAACTCCTCGCCCCACGCTTCGCCCACATCGATCTCCTCGAGCGTCTGCCATCCGCGATCGCTCGGCGAGAGCTGCTTCATGCTGCGCCACGCGAGCTTCGCTGCCGCCGGGAAGCCGCGCCGCCAGACGAGGCCGGACTTCTGGACCGCTTTGTCGAGCGGCCCCAGCCACGCGCGCTCGTTCGCGCGCTGCAGCTGCTTCTCGCGCCGCGTCCCCGGATTCGTCAGCTGGAGCGTGATGAATTCGCCGCGCGGGTTGCCGGCATCTTGCAGCGCGTCGGCGTAGATCGCGCGCGGCGCATCGCTCGCGAGGTCGGCGTACACCGCGTCGAGCAGCGCATCGATGTTGCGAGTGTCGGGCTTCGTGCGGTCGAGGATCCGAGCGATCGTGCGATCCTCGAAATCCGGTACGCGCCGATCGACGAGCCCCTTCGCGACCTCGACGATGTGATCGATCGGCAAGCGCCGGCGCACGTAGCGACCGCGGCGCGGTTCCCACTCCTTGGCCGCGCTGCGCAGGTGACCCCAGTAGCGCGGGTCGTTCATCGCGACGAGCCCGTCGACCAGCTCGCGATCGAGCGCGCCGTCGGCGTGAGCGTACGGGTAGTGGTCGAGGAAGTGCGCGAGCGTCGCGGCGATCCGCGGATCCGGTGGTCGCGTCGCGGCGAGCGCATACGCGTGGCGCGCGATGTTCGGCATCACGCGCGCCTGCCGCACGATCGTCGCGAGGATCGGCGTGATGTCGGCGTCGGTCGCGGTCGCGATCCGCTTCTTGATCGCCGCGGCGGTCGGTGCGCACTCCGGTGCGGCGCAGCGCTCGGCAACCTCGTCGATCAAGCGTGCGAGTTGGATCGCGGGTGACTCGCGCCAGACCTCGAGCAGCGAGCTCAGGCACGCGTTCCAGTCGCCGCGCGCGGCGGCGTCATTTGCCGCGTTGATCGTAGACGCCATCCCAATCCGCCGGTGGCGGGGATGCTTCGAGGATCGCGCAGCGGTCCGCCATCACCGCTGCGGCCTTGTTCTTCTTCGCGATCGCTTCGAACCCGGCGCGCGCCGCTCGGAAGTCGCGTGCGCGATAGTCAGCGAGCGCGATCGAGTAGCGCGCATCGGTCTTCACGAGCCCGCTGCGGCCGACCAACTCGTAGACCGGCGCGGCGCCGGTGCGGCCCTTGACCCGGACCAGATCGATCTCGCGAAACACGAACTGATCGCCGGCGGCCTTCATCGTCGCTTCGCCGCACAGGATGTCGACGCCGTACTCCTTCGTCAGGCCCTCGAGCCGTGCGCCGAGGTTCACCTGATCACCGAGCACGGTGTAGTCGAATCGCTGCGCGGTGCCCATGTTGCCGACGGCCATCACGCCGGTGTTGAGGCCGATGCCGATCGCGATCGCCGGCTTGTTCTCGCGCTTCCATTTCGTGTTGAGCATCCCGAGCGCCTCCTGCATGCGGAGGGCGACCCGACACGCGCGCGCGGCGTGGTCGGCCATGTCGATCGGTGCGGCCCACATCGCCATCACCGCATCGCCGATGTACTTGTCGAGCGTGCCGCCCGATTCGAGGACGAGCTCGGTCATCGGCGTCAGGTACTCGCTGAGGAACGCGGCGAGCTCCTCGGGCTTCATCGTCTCGGAGAACTTCGAGAACCCGCGAATGTCGGAGAACAGGACGGTCAGTTCTTTGCGCTCGCCGCCGAGCTTCGCGCGCGCCGGATCCGCGAGGATGCGATCTACGACCTGGCGATTGACGTAGCGCGAGAACATCGAGCGCAGGTGCGCCTTCTCGCGGCCCTCCGTTGCCAGCGCGCCGACGATTGCCGCGATCGCGGTGAACACGGCTGCGAACGCTGGGCCCGTGAGGTTCGCGATCGTGCCGGATGTGAACGCGAGCGTGCAGATCGCGATGTACGCGACGATGATCACGAGCGCGATCAGCGGCGGCAGCCAGACCCGGCGACGAATCGGCCGGAGCTGCGTGATCACGACGACCAGGCAGATCACGAACGTACACGCGAGCGTGACGAGCCGATCGAGGTGGTGGAGCAGGTGACCCGAGAGGATGTTCTCGGCGACCGTCGCGTGGAGCTCGATGCCATCCGCAACCGCGTCGAGCGGCGTCGCGACTTTGTCGTAGGTCGAGAACGTGAGGCCGACGAACGCGAGCTTGTCTTTAAGCGCCTCGGCTGGCGCCGTGCCGTCGAGGATCTTCGCCGCCGAGACGCGAGGAAGCTCGTGCTTGCCGAGGTCGTCGAGCCACAGCGATGCGGCGCGGCCGACCGGGATGTGCTGATCGCCGAGCGCGAGCGACTCGTCGCCGACGACGTACGACGTCGGGGCCTTGAGATCGTACGCGGCGACCGCGAGGCCGAGCGGCATGTAGACGTGGTCGCCGTACTGGATCGCGAGCGGCATCCGGCGGCGCACGCCATCGCGATCGCGGAAGTCATTCACCGCGCCCGCGCCGATCGCGCCCGCGGCGATCGCGGGGAGCGTGAAGTCGACGCTGGTCGCATGGATCGGCCGCAGCGTGCCGCCGCCGTTGGAGTCGGCCACCTGGCCGAAGCGGGCGGCCTTCAGCTGGGGTGGCTCGGGCTCGGCGGTGCCGTGGCCCGGGCGAAAGAACGCGCCGAGAAACACGCGATGTGCGTCGCGGATGGCGGCGGCGAGCTCGTCGTCGCCGCGCAGCTCGGTAGCGACCTTGCGGAGGGTCGGGGCGAGTGGATCGTCGGAGTGCTCGAGATCGAGGCCGCGGACTTCCTTGGTGAGGTCGGTGGAGAGGAGCGTTTCCGGGGCGCTGAAAAAGAGGTCGAACGCGATGACCTTGACGTCGTACTTGGTCAGCGCGCGGACCAGGGCCGCATAGCCGCGGCGGGTCTGCATCAGCTCGGGAAACCGCGCGCGGGTGTCGTCGTCGATGCCGATGATGACGACGCGATCGGACGCGGGTGGGCGCGTGCCGCGGAGGTGAAACCGCGCGTCGATCGTCAGGTCCTCGAGCGTGCTCAGCCCACCGATCGGCGCGACGTAGATGTGCACCGCCACGACGACGAGCGCGACTGCCGCCGCGATGATCGCGACGAGCAGGGGTGCGTTGCGAGTACGCGTCCCGGGCACAGGCGGCAATCGTATATGTTCGGCGCATGGGGCTCGCGATCAGCACGCATTTTCTCGCCGACATGCTCGCGAACGACGAGGAGGGCGCCGTTTGGATCCGCAAGAACCTCGAGCTGGTGAATGCGCTGCTGGCGGAGAATGGGCTGCCCGCGCACACCGAGCCGACGACGATAACGACGAAAGCGCGGCCTCACTGTGGAAGCTTCCCGTACTCGTTCTTGCACTACCTACGGCGTGCGTTCGCGCGGGTTCATGAAGGTCAGGAGATGACGCCGATCGGCGACGGAGATCCGACGGACGATCCCGCGATCGAGGAGGCGACCGTGATGATGGACACGCACCTCCTCTGTCATTCGGATGCCGAGGGCTACTACGTGCCGATCGAGTTCGACGAGGTGATCTTCGACGTCGACGATCGTGGGCTGCCTGGAGGGTGCCTCGGATCGACGCAGCGGCTGATGGCCGAGCTCGTTCAGACCGCGCCGGCGATCGGGATCGAGGTGAAGAACGGGCAGGTCAGCGACGCGGTGGTCGCCGCGATCAATGCGGAAAACGAGGACGCGCCGTACTACCGGGAGCGGCTCGTCTGGCTGACCTTGTTCGAGGCGGCGAGGGTGTCGATCGCCGACAAAACGCTAATCGTCTTCAATTAGTGGGAGGCGCTTGACCAGCCCCCTGGGACATGGCAAAAGGACCGGGCTGACAACTTGATGCGGGGTGGAGCAGCCTGGTAGCTCGTCGGGCTCATAACCCGAAGGTCGTAGGTTCAAATCCTACCCCCGCTACTATCTCGGAACGATATCAGAGGGTTAGCCCGGAGGTCACTACCAGACTCCGGGCTTTTCCCGTTTCGGTTCTTTGCTCGAACCCGTCGTTTCAGCCAGCGGCGCGGCATCGCGATCGGCGTGACCGATCACGTCCACGCTGTCGCGCGGGTAGGTCATGTGGGCGATCCGCGACTCCACCGAATACGACACGATGCGACGTCACAGCGCCGCGAGCATCGTGCCGATCGCGAACGCGCTCGCGATCCGTGAGGGGTTCGCGACCGGCGACGTCGATCGGATCGAGATCGACGCGGCGATCATGCTCGGCCGCACGGTGATCGGCGTCGACGACAACGACCTCGAGAACATGATCGACGGGCTCGCCGAGTGCGTCGCGACGGTCGCCTAGCGTCGCGCTGCCACTTGCTCCGCGTGGTTCGCGTTCGAGATACTCCGGCGATGAAGTTGTTCCCTTTCGTGATCGTGGCGGTTCTTGCGAGTACGGCAGACGCAGGATCGGTGTGGAAGGGTACAGCGTACGAGAATCCCGACAGGTGGAAGGAACAAGATCAGGGCGACAACCGGATCCTCGTCGCGCCGAGTCGCGCAGGTGAGGTCCTGGTCGTGATCGTCACGGGCCAGTTCAAGCTCGAGAAGACGCCGGCGATCCATCTCGAAGCGCTCGTGCGGACGGTCGAGAAGGCTGCGACGAAGGTCGACCACAGCGCGCCGACGACATCGCGAACGGCGGACTTCACGATGACCGCGATGACGTCTCGGGTCGAAGACGCGGCGCTCGGCACGTCGAACCGGATCTACGAGCTGGTCAGCAATAGCACCGATGCCGTGTTCGTGGCCGTGGTGTCCAAGGGCGACGCCTCGCTCGCCGATCAGCGCAAGGTGGTCACGCAGATCTTGGCGAGCTGGCATCCCACGACCACTGCTGCGCAAACCGCCTCCGACGACGACAACTCCATATGCCGACACACCGGGCAAAGTGCCGGGTGATCCACAGTTTCGCCCGAGCGGACACGGCAAGCGGATTCCTGCGCCGGCGATCGTCAACGGCGCACCGCAAGGCTTGTGGTGGACGTACACCACGACCGGAGCTCCGACGGCATACGGAACCGTGTTCTTTCCCGACGGAATGGCGCTTCACTACTACCGCCCGGGCGGCCCCGATCTCGCGGATCTCGAGGGCATGAAGAGCAACCACGGCTCGGGCGACATCGGCACGTGGTCGCTCGCGAACAACAAGATCTCGATCCATTTCGGCGAGCTGCAGCGCTCGACCGCGTTCTCGGTGCAACGCGATCAGAGCGGCGAGCTGTTCAAGGCGGGCTCCGAGATCTATCGGCCGGCGACGCCGCTGACTGCATCGGCGTTGGCCGGCACGTGGCAGATCCACGGCGTCGGCGATTTCACGTTTGCACGTGACGGCGAGGTGCGAACGACGATCGGCATGATCGGCAGCGTTCACGGTCTCGATTACAAGGATGGGCCGATCAAGGGCACGTGGTCGCTCGACGGCTACTTGCTCACGATGACGTTTCCCGGCGAAGGAGCGCGGGTGCTGCCGGTGTTTCAGGTGTCGAGCACCGAGATCGTGATCACCTCGCGCTTCTATACGCGGCGGTAGCGATGGTCGCGACAGCGTTACGCCGGCCATTCATGTGCTTCAGGCCACCGTGCCTGGTGCTGACGGCAGCGGTCCCTGGCCGGCGCTCTAGATCTGCTGGAGACCGTTCGGCGGCGCCGCGTTGACGAGCACGCCCGCACGGCACCGGATCGTCACCGGCGAGAACGCGACGCCTGACTTCGTCGCGGTCAGCGTGTACTCGCCGACGGGCACGTTCGCGAAGATCACGCCGCCATCGAGCGACGTCGTGGTCAGCGTGCGATCCGGATAGATCGTGCCGCCCTGATACGCGAAGTAGATCGGTCCGTCGCCCGCCGGCGGAGCGAGCGCCGCGGTCGCGCCTGGCTCGCCGAGGCCATCGCCGCCGTAGGGCTCGGTCCCCGCACGCGACACCGTCGTGCTGATCTGGCACTTCGCCGGATCGGGTGTGACGCGGACGATGTTCGCGAGCGTGTCGAACGCCTCCTCGGCCGGTGACTGGAATCCGAGCATCGCAATGCCGCCCACGCCGACATCGATCGTCGCGCTCTGGTTCGGGTGAAAGCCGGGCTGGACGAGCGTGAAGCTCGTCGGTCCACCGCTCGGCACGTCGAATGCGAACGTGCCGTCGTCGGCGACGGTCGTGGTCGCGCCGCCCGGCGCCTCTGCGATGCCGACGGTCGCACCCGCGAGCACGAGGTTCGCACTGTTCGGGCCGAACACGAATGCGTGACCGACCACGTGCGCCGGCGGTCCGCTGTTCGCGGTCCAGTGCGCGGTCGGATCGTCGGCGGCACAACCGGTCACGATCACCCAGGCGAGGTGGTACTTCATCCGGCGACGCTACCGCACGCCGGGTCGCGATGCCGATCGAAGATCTCACGAGCGCAGCAGGCGCTCGCCCGCTGCTTCGAGCGCGCCGGCCCACGACTCTGCGCTCCACGGCTTGCCCGGCTCGATCGAGATCCACGCGCCGTACGCGATGAGATAGGCCGCCCATGCGCGGGTCGCGCGACGCTCGCCCGGCGTGAACGGCCGCGATCGCGCTTGCTCGTAGTCGGCGATGAACCCGACGACGTCGTCGAACGTCGGCGTATTGCGGATGCTCGATTGCGACCAGTCCGCGAGGTGACCATGCGCATCGGTGCCGACGACGCGCGTCTCCGGGACCACCGCGAGCGAGTCCCAATCGTAGGTCGCGACGATCTGATCGCCCCGAACGTGAACGTGCTCGACCCGCCAATCGCAGTGGCCGAGCACGATCGGCGAAGGTTCGGCCTCCGCGATCGCGCGGGCGCGGCGCGCGAGGTCGCGCACCCATACAGTGTCGGCCTCGCTCGGCTGGAACAGCTTGCTGTGCGGCTGCGGGAACACCCGATCGGCGGGGAGTGTGGAGTGCAGCGCCGCGGGGCGTTCGGTGAGCAAGCGCATGTGCTCGGCGAGACCGCGCGCGAGGGTCGGTCGCGACGGGCGATCGCCGGGTGCGAGATAGGTCTCGACGGTTGCGAGCCCGGTGCCGAGCGAGATCGGACCGAGGATCGGCTGCGGGCAGGGGAAGCCGGCGGCGTGGAGCGTTCGCTGAGCGGCGACGATCGCCTCGAGCGACGCGCGATCGAGCGGCAGATCGGGATTTGTCGTCGCGGCGGGCTTCGCCTTGATCACGAGCTCGCGGCCGTCGTCGAGCACGACGCCGTGGACGCTGCTGATGCTCGTCGTTTGAAACAGGTAGCCGGCGATCGGTGCGCCGAGCTCGCGGCGGGCGAATCGATCGATCGTGGCGAAGATCCGCTCCGGGTCGCCGGTGCCGAAGATGTCGTGCTCGACGAACGGCGTCTCCCATTGCGCGAGCTGCTCGGCGATCACGGTCACAGGCTCGCGCATCGCTGATATCGTGAGTGGGATGGGTACACCGCGCAAGGCGCTGGTTCGGGCGGCGAAGCTCGCAGGTGGCGAGGCACCGGAGAAGCCGCCGGTCGCGCCGCTGCTGTGTCCGAAGTGCAATGCGCCGGTTCCGCTCGGCGACGGCGAAACGGCGACGTGCAGCCACTGCCAGGCGAGCGTTCCGCTGCCGCCCGCGTACCGCGAGCTGCGCGACGCGTCTCGCCAACGCACCGCCGATCGCGATGTCGCCGAGAAGCTGTATCGCGAGCTCGGATCGCCGCCATCGCCGGCGTTGCGCGCGTGGGCGTCGCTCGTCGCACTCGCAACCGGCGGCGTCTTTGTCGTCGTCTACGCGATCCTGACCGTCAGCGCGGCGCTGATGCTGCTCGCGGGGTTCGCGCTCGAGCTCGTGCTTCACTTGGTTTCGGGGCCGCTCGGGATCGATTTCATCGATCGCTTCGGCGGCGGGACGACCTACGCGGGGTTCCTCGCGATCCTCATCGTGTTCGGGTTGTTTCCGAACTGGCTGGTCGGCTATCTCGACTCGCTCGCCGAGATCAAGCGCACGCTGCAGGGCAGCCTCGCGGCACGGCCGCCGGAGAAGCCGGGATTCCCGTCGACGTGCCGCGGCTGTGGTGCGGCGCTCGACGTTCCGCCCGGAGCGTACGGCGTGCGGTGCGCGTACTGCCAAGCGGACAACATCGTGTCGCTACCAGCTGAATGGATCGCGCAGATCGGTACGAAGCAAGAGAACTTCCACAAGAGCATCGTCGACGCGGTCGATGCGGCGAACGCGATCCGTAAGGAGACCCGCGCCATCTTGCCGCCCGTGGCGCTGGCGTGCGTCGGTGGCGTCCTCGTGTTCGGGCTGATCGGCCGCGGCTGCACGTCGCTCGACTGCGATCAGGTCGGCGGCTCGTATCGCCAGTCGATGGGACCGCCGCGCCAGATGATCGCGTACCTGGATCCAGCCAACGGTGTCGCGATCGACAAGCTCGCCCCGTTTCACCATCTGCCCTATACGGTCGCGCTGCATCATCGCGAGCACCTGGTGTGGTCGTCGCCCGACTGCGGCTGGGGTGGGAAGATCACGATCAAGAACACGACGACGTTTCCGTTCTTGACGAAGGAGTGGGAGTTGCCGTGGCTCGGGCGCGTCGACGGCACGTACGCGACGGAGTTCGTCGCGCCGTACACGGGGTTGTTCACGGTCAGCTTGCGCACGACCAACTACGACGAGGCGCCGATGCAGCTGCGCTGGTACGTAGGTAAGGTGGCAGCTGCGGGGATTCCTGCGCCGCCGGAGAACATCGCGATCGCCGATGCGCAGCCGATCGCGCCGGCACTGTTGCCAGCTGCTGCATCGTTCGCAGCCGCGAAGGTCGACGCGCGCCTCGCCATCGATTTTCCCGACCGCCCAGACGTGCTCGTCACGAGCGGCACGCACGACAAGGCGAGCAATCAGGTCGTGTTCTCGTCGATCTCGAACCGCGAGAAAGGCCAGACGCACGACGACGACGAGCCGGTGATCGCGCTCGCTGCCGCGCGCGGTGGCCCGTTGTCACTGCCGGTCGAGAAGCGGTCGGCCGTGGCCCTCTTCGCGATCGTGACGAAATCGAAGATCGGAGCTGGGATCGTGGAGCCGAAGATCTTCGATTCCGGTTCGCGAGGCAGCCTTCCTGATTCTGCGGGTGTCACCAGCGTCGCGTTCATCAGCGACACGCTCCTCGCAGGTGGTGATGCCAGCGGCGTCATCAGGGTCTGGAACGTGTTCTCGGGCATCGAGCTCTATCGGCTGCCGAAGCTGCCCGGCGCGGTGACGGCCCTGGCAGTGTCGACCGACGAACGCACGTTGACGGCGATGTACGCGGGCGGCGCGAAGAGCTTTACCGTCGCGAACCCCGCGGTGTGGGAGACGCCCGCGCCGCCGAAGTGATCAATGGTTCGTCCACGTGCAGACGGCTTCGTTCTGACAGCCACCAGGCTCGCACGTGCCGATCGCCGTGCATCCCGCGATCGGCACGACGCGGTACGCGCTTCCCGGTGGCGTCGCGGTCGTCGCCAGCGTGAACGGTTGCGAGAGCGAGGTCCGCGTCATGATCTTGGTCGCAAAGCCCATCGTCACGAACGCGGTCATTCGATCGGAGGACATCCCGGTGATGCCATCGAACGCCTGTACGGCGGCCGGCATCTTGGTTCCGACCGGGAACGGCATCGTGGTCGCCGTGCGCAGCGCCTCGTACTCGCCGTTCAGGGACGCATCGGTGGCGCTGTCGACGTGATAGTAGAACGCGAGCCCGTCGCCGGAGAGCACCGGCCAGTGAAGCGAGCCGCCTGCGGGGATGCCGACATTCAGCGTCGCGAAATCGCCGGCGGCGGCGATCGCGAAATCGGTCATGCCGAGCGCGCTGCGCTTGGATTCGAGGAAGCTATGCCCATCGGTCGAGGCACCGATGATCGTGAGGCCGTCGGGGGCGAGCACGAGGGTCTCCTCGGCCTTCGAGAGCCCGTTCAGTCCGGGGCCCTGAGGCACCGTATGCGGGACATACGGTTCCGTTCCGGCGACGGCCTCGTCGGCGATCGTGAGCAGGAAGCTGCCACACGCGTTCGCGACGGTCTGGAGATACAGGATGCTCTGGCCCGAGCTCGACGCGCCGCACAGCGCGGTCTGCCGATCGACGTAGACGGACGAGACGGTCGTGCCGGAGCCGCCCTGAAACGTCGCGCCGCACGCTGGCGCCTTGCAGACGTTCGCGACGCACACATCCGTGCCGGTGCACGTGCCGCAATCGGCCGTGCGCGGCTGGCCGCAGTTGTCGGTGTCGGCGACCATCTCGCACGACTTCGCGACACGCGTGCAGAACGCCGCGTCGGTCTCCGGCACGCACGCGGTGTCAGCGGGGCGTGAATCCACGATGTGGTTCGGGACTTCGACGGAGCCGCAGCCCAGGAGGGTCAAGAGCAGGAACGAGCGCATATCCCGATCCACGCAAAGCGCGGCCGAGACAGGACACGCATTCGTTAACCGTCGATGTTGTCGCGTAGTACGGCCGTGAATTCGTCGGGCCGCTCGAGCATTGGATAGTGGCCACAGCCGGAGAGGGTGACGTAGCGGTAGTCCGCGAAGTAACGGCGATTTGCCTCGCCGTCGCCGCCATCGCCGCCGATGCCACGCACGGGGACGCGAATGGCGCGCGCGGCGGCACGGGGATCGGTGTGATACAGCGGCTCCAAGAGTCCGGCGGCGACGTCTCCCGTGACCGAGAGGAATTCGCGCGTCAGTCGTTCGACGGCCGGCGCTGGTGTCTGCGGAGTGAACAGGTACCGCGGCAGCTCGTCGCGCACGGCTGGCTCGTAGCTCGCGCGATAGCGGGCGAGGATGGGCTCGACCTGCTCGAGTGTCGGCAGTTGATCGAGGTTCTTGATCGTGTCGACGAGGATGATCCGATCGAGGCGCTCGATCATCGGTGCCGCGAGCAACGCGTAGACGCCTGACATCGAGTGGCCCACGAGGATCACGCTCTTCGCAGTCGCTGCTCGTGCTGCGGCGACGATGTCGGCCGCGTAGCCCTCGGCGCTGGGCCGATCGCGTTTCGCAGACGCCCCGTGGCCCGCGAGATCGACCGTGACGATTTCATGCGTCGCGGCCAGCGCATCGCGCTGCGCGTCCCACCAGCGAACGTTGCCCATCCAGCCGTGGACGCACACGAGGGCGGCGTGACCAGCACCCGTCGACTCGAGATGGAGGCGGGTTCCGTCGGCCGAGGTGACGTTCACGCCACGAGACTAGCGCATGTGCACGATCACGAACCGATACGCGCGCACGAGGTACTGGATCGTGTCTCATCCATAGGTCGGATGTTGCGGCCAGCCCGTTGGCGAGTCCTCCCACTCCTGCTGCCGGCCGTAGGGTAGGAGGTCCATGATGTTCGACACGAACAACAGACGATCGACGCCGCGGGCCGTCGTGGTGTACGTGCGATAGATCTTGTCGCCTTCGCGCAGCCAGACCGAGAGCTGGAAGTAGGGCGAGTTGATGTCCTCGGTCCAGGTCGTGGCGTGCGACGACACGAACGGCATCGTCCAGCCCATCCGCGCCTTGTACGCCTCGATCTGCGCGAGCGGCATGTTCGAGATATTGCACCACGAGACGTCGCCGCGATGCAGCGCGTCCATCGCACCCATCGCGATGTTGTTCGTGAACTGCGTGCAGCCGGGACAGAACTTGTCGGGGCCGAGATCCATGAACTGATAGATCACGAGCTGCATGCGGCCGTCGAACAGGTCGCGCAGCGAGCGTGTCCCGCCCGGTGCCTGGAACTTGTATTTGTTCGCGAACTCGACCATCGGCAACCGGCGGCGCTTCGCGGCGAGTGCGTCGAGCTCGCGCGTCAGTCGCTTCTCCTCGGCGAGGAGCTCGTCGCGCTGCTTCTGCCAGGTCGCCGCGTCCACGATCGGTGGTTTCTCCATGCCGCGACCATAGCGCGCTAAGCTGCATGCGTGACCGATCGCACCGGCGCGCTCGTCCAAGCGGTCGACGGCGATCCGGATGATCTCGCCGCGCAGCTCGTGCTCGCCGATTGGCTGACGAGTCTCGGCGATCCGCGCGGCGAGCTGATCTTGCTCGATCATCGCGAGCGGCGCGGCGAGCTCGCGGATCGCGAAGGCCTCGAGCGACTGCTACTACTCGCAGCTGAATACACGTTCCCGCGCGCGCGACCGGAGCCGCCGAACGACGTCGCGTTCTCCGGCGGTGGCGGGTACCCGGTGCAGTACGAGTGCACGTATCGCGGTCACGAATACTTCCTGCGCTATCGCCACGGCGATCTGTCGTGCACGGTCGACGACGGCGAGGTCTGGACCGGCGTCGAATATCCCGAGTCCTATCGACAGGAGCTCAACCTCCTCGGCGAAGGCGAGTGGACCGACGAAGAGACCGAGCTGATGCTCGCGACGTTTCGCGACGCGATCTTCTGGGGGAGTCCACTCGGCGAGCTGTGGTTCCCGACGGAGGAGCACGCACCGCCCGTGTACGACGGCGGCCCTCGGCGCTGCTATCGCTTGCCGAAGGAGTTCACGGATCCGCGCGGGATCCAGAACGAGCGTTACGGGCTCGCGGCCCGAGACCACGCGCGCTGGCACGCGATCTGGGAGCGCTTGAAATCCCTCTGACTTACTTCCGCGCGACCGTCTTCACGGGCTCGGAAGGCTTCGGCGCGGGTGCCGCCTTCACCGGTTCGGGAGTCTTTGGCGCGGCCTTGACCGGTTCGGGAGTCTTGACCGGCGCCTTCACCGGTTCGGGCGTCTTCACCGCGGGAGCCGGCGTGGCCTTCACGGGTTCGTGCGACGGCTGCGGCGCCGCGGCGGCGGTCTTCTTCACGCTCGACGGCGAGTAGGCCGCCGCCGGGGTCGGCTGCTTCGACGACCGGACCGTCGCCGCGCCGACCGAATCCTTCTTGTCCTGCGCCGCCGCGGGCGCCGACACCGGCTTGATCGTGGGGGCCTTCGTCCTCTGCACACTGCCAACCGTCGAGACTTCCATCATTACCTCCGTGGATGACCGACTCGCCCGAACCCCGGAATCCTCGACGGGTAGCTACCCCAGGGCCACCTGACCGCTCACGAAACGAAACCGACGGCACTCACCAAGGAATCGTTGCGTTTTCCCAGCGGGTGAAGGTGCCCGTCGGTCCGTCGGGACCGAGCAGGCAGACCCGCACGACCTCGCGCGAGCCCATCTCGATCGATTCGGTGCCCTCGAAGCCGTTCAGGTTCGTGCTCGTGAACCCCGGCGAAACGAGATTGACCTTGATGCCGCTGTCTTCGAGCTCGATCATCATCGCGAGCGTGATCGCGTTCAGCGCGGTCTTCGACGCCGCGTATCCCGGCCCGAACATCTTGTGATAGGGGAACGCAGGATCCGCGTTCGTCGCGAGCGAGCCGACGCCGCTCGACACGTTGACGATACGCGCGTCTTTCGACTCGCGGAGGAGCGGCAGCATCGCTTGATACACGGCGAGCGCGCCGAACACGTTCGTGTCCCAGATCGCGCGCATCTCGTCGAGCGAGATATTGCTGGCGAGCCCGATCTTCGCGTAGTCGGCGAGCTTCAAGCCGAGCTGCGGCTTGCGCGTGCTCGAGATCGCCGCGTTGTTGACGAGGAGGTCGAGCCGACCGAGCTCGCTCCGGATCCGCTGTTCGGCGGCTGCGATCGACGCGCGATCGGTGACGTCGATCTGGAGCGCGCGAGCATCGCCGCGGAGCGTGCGCGCGGCTTCTTCGCCACGCGCGAGGTTGCGGGAGCCGACCAGGACGGTGACGCCGCGCGCGGCGAGCTGCTTCGCGACCTCGAGCCCGACGCCTTGGTTTGCCCCGGTGATCAGGGCGACGCGTTTGTCATGCATGACCGCAAGATGGCGTGCGCCGGGCTCCGCGCATTGGAAGAATCGGACATGTTCGAAGCTGCGGCTTGATGATCGGCGCGACCCGGCCCACAGTGGACGCATGAGCCCCGTGCGAAGCCCCGTCTGGTTGGCGCGGTTCATCGAGCACGTCGACGACGTTCCGGAAGGCAGCGCGCAGCGGCTCGATCGGCTTCCCGACGGCAGGACGCTCCTGATCTTTCGCCGCGGCCTCGGCGATCTGACGCTCACCGGACCTCGCACGCGCGCGGCGTTCAAGGATTCATCCGGCATGGGCGCGGTGATCGTTCGGTTCAAGCCGGGCTGGTCGAGCGCGCTGTTCGGCGTCGCGGCGAACGAGCTGACGGATCGCTATGTCGCGCTCGGCGACGCTTGGCACGAGCGCGTCGACGAGCTGTGCGAGGACCTCCACGCAGCCCGCGGCGCGAACGAGATCGTGGGCCGGCTGTCGGAGGCGTTCGCGCGCCACGCCCGCGATCAGGCCGAGCCGATGTCGGCGTCGCTCGCCCGGCGTGCGGTGCGGCTGATCGACGGCGGAGAAACCCGGGTCGACAACGTCGCGTCGCGCCTCGGCGTGACGGCGCGCCATCTGCGTCGCGCGTTCGTCGAGAGCGTCGGCGTCGGTCCGAAGGAGTACGCGCGCGGCGTGCGGCTGCACCGCGCGTTGCGCCGGGCCGAGACCTCGCGCGATTGGGCGCAGATCGCCACGGACGCCGGCTACTACGATCAGGCGCACCTGATCGGCGAGTTCCGCCAGCTCGTCGGGCTGACACCGGTCGAGTACGTCGCGCGCTCGCTAGCGGCCGAGTAAGTCCCAGCGATTGCCGGCGAGGTCGCGGAACACGCAGACCCGGCCATACGGCTCGCTGCGCGGCGCTCCGATGATCTCGACATTCGCGGCGCGCAGCTTCGCGAGCACGGCGTCGAAATCGTCGACGCGCAGGAACAGACCGACCCTCCCGGCGAATTGCTCGCCGATCGCGGCGCGCTGGGTCTCGCCGTCCGCGCGCGCGAGCACGATCCCGGTGACCGCGCCCCGCGGGCGGACGACGACCCAGCGCTTGGCCGCGCCGGTGTTGGTCGACAGGGCAGGCGAGTCTTCGACGAGCTCGAAGCCGAGCACGTCGACGAAGAATCGAATCGCCGGGTCGTAGTCATCGACGATCACGGAGACGAGCTCGAGGTGCGCCATGCGGCCCGGACTGTACTGGCATCACCGGTCATGCGCGAACTGGTATGAGCGAGCGATCGTACGGCTGCTACGATGCGCGCGGTGGCTGACTCGCGCGACCGCATCGCATCGCTCGACACCATGCGCGGCGTGATCATGGTCGTGATGGCGCTCGATCACACGCGCGACTACTGGACCAACGCCGCGTTCGGGCCGACCGACGCGGAACAGACGACCGTCGCGTACTTCCTCACCCGGTGGGTCACCCACCTGTGCGCGCCGTGGTTCATGTTGCTCGCCGGCGCCGGTGCCGCTCTGTCACTCGCGCGGCGGGACAAAGCGAGCCTCTCGCGATTCCTCGTGACCCGCGGCCTGTGGTTGATCGTGCTCGAACTCACGGTCCTCAACGTCGCTTGGAAGGGTGCGACCTTCGACCCGACCTTCATGCGCGTGATGATCCTGTGCGCGCTCGGCGCTTCGATGATCGCACTCGCAGGGCTCGTCTACACGCCGCGCTGGTTCGTGCTCGCGTTCGCGCTCGTGTTGATTCTCGGTCACGACGCGCTCGACAAGATCACGCCCGACGATGTCGGCGCATTCGCACCGGTGTGGAAGGTGTTCCACCAGGTCGGCATCATCGGTGCGGAGCCGGGCAAGGGGTTCAGCGTGCTCGTTCTGTATCCGCTCGTGCCGTGGCTCGGCGTGATGGCGCTCGGCTACTGGGCGGCCCCGTGGATGACCTCGCTCGCGCCGGCGCGCCGCGCGCGGACGTTCGCGCTGCTCGGCCTCGCGCTGCTCGGCGCGTTCGCGATCGTGCGGGGCTTCACCGACTACGGTGATCGGAGCCCGTGGGAGCCGCTCGCGACGAGCACGCAGACCGCGATGTCGTTCATGGATCTCTCGAAATATCCGCCGTCGCTCGACTTCCTGCTCGCGACGATCGGTGTCGGCTTGCTGCTGCTCGCAGCGATCGATGCGACCTCCACGCACTGGCGCGTGTTCCGGACGTACGGCCGCGTGCCGATGTTTTACTACCTCGTCCACGTCGCGCTGATCAGCGGCACGTACGAGCTGGTCCATCGGTTCGCGACCGGCCACTGGCGGCGCGATGACGAGTGGGGCTTTGGCCTCGGCGTCGTTTACGCCGCGTGGCTCGCCTACGTCGTCGCGCTGTACCCGTTATGCCGCTGGTTCGAAGGCGTCAAGGCGCGGCGCCGCGACTGGTGGCTGGGCTACCTCTGAGCGTGAACATCGCGTGAGCTGCAGCCACGTCTCCGGTCGGCGCCGAGCGTGTGGGGCCATCTCTGCGAGCGACGTCTCGCGGACTCGCTGACGTTCACGTGCGGGTCGAATCTATTTGGCGACCCGCTCGCGATCGTTTGTTACGACCCGCAGATGAAGCGGATCGCCTTGGCATTCATCGTGTGGGGTTCAGTTGCGGTAGCAGGTCCGAAGGAACCGGACTCGTGCTCGGTCCTGACCGCGGACGAGATCAAGGCCGTCGTCGGCGCGCCGGTGACGCAAGGCGGGTTGATCGGCCAGGTCTGCCCGTATCAAGGCGGGAAGGTCCTCGCATCGGCCGCGGTCGTGCGCAGCGACGGCAGTGAAGCCGACGCGAAGAAGACGAACGAGGACACCGCGAAGTTGATGCACAAGTCGTGGACGTCGAGAGAGCTTCACGGCGTCGGCCAGTGGGCGTTCTTGACGACGACCGGCCACGGTGGCCTCGTCACGACCCACAAGGGCCACTACCTCCTGACGATCACGCTCGAGATCGTTCCCGATCTCGCGGCCGACAAGCTCGAAGCCGAGCTCGTCGCGCTGACGAAATCGGCGCTCGCGAAGCTCTAACCGAGCGCGATCATCTCGGGGTAGTGATAGACCGCCGACGCCGCGGGCGGCGCGAGTGACGCCGCGATCATCGCCTTCGCGATCTGGGTGACCGAGATCGATTTGAGGTTCTTCGGCGTGACGAACGAGAACACTGGCAAGATCTTCTCGAGCAACCACGGCGTGTGCTGCGAGCCGATGATCATGCCGGGCCGAAACACGCTGATGACCTCGGGGCCGTCGCGCTTGACGGCCTCCTCGGACTCGCCTTTCACGCGGGCGTAGCGCGCCATGCCCGCGGCGCCGGAGCCGGTCTCCTTCGCCGTCGGGTTCGCGCCGGCGGCGGACATGAACGCAAGGTGGTGTACGTGGCCCGACGCTTTCAGGCCGCGCGCGAATGCCGCGTTGAGCTCGACGTCGACCGCGCGGTGTTGCTCGATCGTGATCTTGCCGGTGCCGGCGCCGATCCCGAGCACGCTCAGGCCAACGGCGTCACCGGTGATCGCGCCGCGTGTCGCTGCTTCGAGTGCGGCGGGCTCCATCGTCGGCACGAGGACCTCGCGGAGCTCGATGCCAGCGGCACGTGCCTGCTCGATCTGCTCGGGCAACGAGCGGCGGACGAGCGTCACGATCGGGTTGAACGAACCGTTGCGGATGAGCTCGGCGACCAACGCGTTGCCGACCGAGCCCGATGCACCGAGAACCACAGCCGCGATCGTCATGGCCGCGAGCGTAGCAGTGGCGGTCTACCAGGCGCCGCAGCGGACGGGGCCGATTCGATCGTCATCGTCGAGTCGATCGCGGATCAGCGTGCCCATCCGGGTGGTCGACACCAGCGAGCCCGAGCCCGGCGGCGCGATATCGGCGGTGCGATTGCCGGCCGCGATCGTCGACGCGACGGCGTTCTCGACGGCGCACGCCTCGACGTCGAGATCGAGCGAGTGGCGCAGGAGCAGCGCGGCGCTCAGGATCGTGCCGATCGGATTCGCCGCGCCGGTGCCGGCGATGTCGGGCGCCGAACCGTGGATCGGCTCGTACAAGCCACACCGGCTGTCGCCGAGCGACGCGCTCGGGCACAGGCCGAGCGATCCCGCGAGCACCGATGCCTCGTCGCTGAGGATGTCGCCGAACATGTTCTCGGTCACGATCACGTCGAACTGGGCGGGCGCGGTGATCAGGCGCATCGCCGCCGAGTCGACGAGCTGGTGGTCGAGCTTGACGTCGGGATAGCGCACGGCGACCTCCTGCGCGATCTGGCGCCACAGGCGCGACGACTCGAGCACGTTCGCCTTGTCGATCGAGGTGACGCGGCGGCGCCGGTTGCGCGCGAGCTTGAACGCGAGGTCGACGACGCGCTCGATCTCCTGATCCGAGTATTCGAGCGTGTCGACCGCGTGGCGACGGCCGGCGTGCTCGCCGCGGCGGCGGGGGCCGAAGTAGAGGCCGCCGGTGAGCTCGCGGATCACGAGGATGTCGACGCCGGCGAGTCGCTCGGGCCGGAGCGGTGACGACCCGGCGAGCTCGCCGTACGGCCGGACCGGGCGAAGGTTCGCCCACAGGTCGAGCGCCTTGCGCAGGCCGAGCAGGCCCTGCTCGGGCCGGACCGCGGCGTTCGGGTCGTCCCAGCGCGGGCCGCCGACCGCGCCGAGCAGGATCGCATCGGCCTCGCGACAGGCCGCGAGCGCGGTGTCGGTCAGCGCGGTGCCGTGCGCGTCGATCGAGGCGCCGCCGATCGGCTGCTCGACGAACTTGAACGTGTGACCGAACAGGTGCGCGACGGTCTCGAGGACGCGCCGGCCTTCGTCGACGACTTCGGGGCCGATGCCATCACCGGGGAACAGGACGATCGTGGCCTTCATGCGCGTGCCTCCAGGAATTGTGCGGCGGGTCTAGCGATGCCGAACTCGATGCCGTCTGCGAGTGCGGTCCACGTCGCTTCGAGAATCGAAGCGGACGCGCCGACGGTCGACCAACCGTGGTCTCCGTCTGTGAAATCGATCAGGACGCGGGTCACCGCGCGGGTCCCGGCGCGGCCGTCGAGGATCCGGACCTTGTAGTCGGCGAGCGCGATCCGCGCGACCTCGGGGTAGGTCGCGACGAGCGCCTTGCGGAGCGCGGCGTCGAGCGCGTGGACCGGGCCATCGCCCTCGGCGGCGGTGTGGATCGTGCGCTCGCCGATCTGCAGCTTGACCGTCGCCTCGGCGGCGGTGCCGATGTCGCCCCCGCGCGAGAGCACGCGGTACTCGACGAGCGAGAACGGCGGCGCGTAGCTGGGCGCGTGCCGGCGGAGCAGGAGCTCGACCGAGGCGTCGGCCGCTTCGAACGTCGCGCCGTATGCCTCGCGCTGCTTGACCGCGGCGAGGGCATCGAGCTCGTCGACATTCGCGATGCCGAGCTCGTCGGCGCGGGCGAGCACGTTGGCGCGTCCCGAGAGCTCGCTCACGACCACGCGGCTGGTGTTGCCGACGAGCTCCGGATCGACGTGCTGGTAGCTCGCGGCTGTGCGCCGCATCGCCGCCACGTGGACACCGCCCTTGTGCGCGAACGCCGAGCGGCCGACGTACGGCATGTGATCGTCGGGCGCGAGGTTCGCGAGCTCGGCGACGACGCGTGCGACCTCGGGGAGCTCGCGCAAACGGCCATCGGGGAGCGCGGCGAGGCCGAGCTTGAGCGCGATACCGGGCAGCACTGCGCACAGGTTCGCGTTGCCGCAGCGTTCGCCGTAGCCGTTGATCGTGCCCTGGACGTGGCGTGCGCCGGCGTGGATCGCAGCGAGCGAATTCGCGGCGGCGCATCCGGCATCGTCGTGGGCGTGGATTCCGATGGTGGCGCGGACGCGCGCGCACACGGTTCGCACGACCGCGGCGACGTTCCAGGGCAGGGAGCCACCATTCGTGTCGCACAGGACGAGCGTGTCGGCGCCTGCCTCTTCCGCAACGGCGAGCGTGGCGAGCGCGTACGCGGGATCGCGCGCGTAGCCGTCGAAGAAGTGCTCGGCATCGTAGACGACGCGGCGATCGGCGGCGCGCAGGGCAGCGACGGTGTCGGCGATCATCGCGAGGTTGTCATCGAGCGAGACGCGCAGGACCTCGCGCACGTGCAGCGTCGAGCTCTTGCCGAAGATCGTGCAGACCGGTGTGCGCGCGGCGAGTAGCGCTTGGACTTGAAGATCGTCCTCGACCGGGATGCCAGCGCGGCGGGTCGCACCGAACGCCGCGAGCTGGGCGTGGGCGAGCTGATCGAGCGTCGCGAACAGCGCCGCATCTTTCGGGTTCGAGCCCGGCCAGCCGGCTTCGATGAGATCGACGCCGAGCGCGTCGAGGCGCCGGATGATCCGGATCTTGTCCTCGAGCGACCACGAGATGCCCTCGCGCTGCGCGCCATCGCGCAACGTCGTGTCGTAGACCGTGACGCGCTCAGCGTTCATACGCTTCGATCGCCGGCAGGTGGCTCATCAGGAAGCCGAGCTCGTCGACGCCATCGAGCAGGCAGCGCCGTGCGAAGTCGTCGACCTGGAACGTGCTGGTCGCGACATCGGGTGCGCGCAGCTCCTGAGCCTCGAGATCGATCGTGATCTCGAGCGCCGGGTGTTCGGCGAGCGCCGCGGCGAGCCAGGCGTGGACCGCAGGCGGCAGCGCGACCGGGACGAGGCCGTTCTTCAGCGCGTTGCCCCGGAAGATGTCGGCGAACGACGGCGCGACGATCGCGCGGAAGCCGCCGGCGAGCAGCGCCCATGCCGCGTGCTCGCGCGACGAGCCGCAACCGAAGTTGTCGCCGGCGACGAGGATCTGCGCGCCTCCGGTGCGGCCGATCGGACAGTCGGGACGCGCGCGCCAGTCGGCGAACAACGCGTCCGCGAGCCCGGCCTTGTCGGTGCCCTTGAGGTAGCGCGCGGGGATGATCTGGTCGGTGTCGACATCGCTGTCGAGCATCACGACCGCGCGCGAGGTCAGCTGGGTGAAGCGCGGCGCGGTCATGCGGTCCTCGTCTCTGAGAGGAACGTGCGCGGATCGGTGATTCTCCCGGTCACGGCGCAGGCCGCGGCGGTTTGCGGCGATGCGAGCAGCGTGCGACCGCCAGGGCCTTGCCGGCCCTCGAAGTTGCGGTTCGAGGTCGACACCGCGAGCTGGCCGGGCTTCAGCTGGTCGCCGTTCATCGCGATGCACATCGAGCAGCCCGGCTCGCGCCACTCCGCGCCGGCGTCGAGGAACACCTGATCGAGACCCTCGGCTTCGGCTTCGGCCTTGATCGCGGCGCTGCCGGGGACGACGAGCATCCGGACCTTGCCGCTGACCCGCCGCCCGCGCAGGACCTCGGCCGCCGCCCGCAGGTCAGCGATCCGCGAGTTCGTGCACGAGCCGAGGAACACGACATCGACCGCGAGGCCGAGTAGCGGGAGCCCCGGTTCGACGCGCGTGTAGTTCAGCGCGCTCTCGAGCTGCGCGCGCGTCGTCGGATCCTTCACCCGCTCCGGCTCGGGGACTCGCTGGGAGATGCCGATGCCGTGGCCGGGGTTGGTGCCCCACGTGATCATCGGCTCGAGCGCGGTCGCATCGATGTGGAGCTCGCGATCGAACACGGCGCCCTCGTCGGTCGCGAGCCCACGCCAGCGCTCGACCGCCGCATCCCAGTCGGTGGGCGCGTGAGGCCGGCCCTTCAGGTACGCGAACGTCGTGGCGTCGGGCGCGATCATGCCGGCGCGCGCACCGGCCTCGATCGACATGTTGCACACGGTCATCCGACCATCCATGTCGAGCGCGCGGATCGCTTCGCCGGCGTACTCGATCACGTGGCCGGTCGCGCCGCCGATGCCGATCTTCGCGATCATCGCGAGGATCAGATCCTTCGCGGTCACGCCGGCAGGTGGGACGCCGTCGAACGTCACGCGCAGCGTGCGCGGCCGGCGCTGCAGCAGACATTGGGTCGCGAGTACGTGCTCGACCTCGCTCGTGCCGATGCCGAACGCGAGCGCGCCGAATGCGCCGTGCGTCGAGGTGTGCGAGTCCCCGCACACGATCGTCATGCCCGGTCGGGTCAGCCCTTGCTCCGGACCGATCACGTGGACGATGCCGTGGCCCGGCGAGCCGAGCGCGTGAAGCGTGATGCCGTGCTCCGCGCAGTTCGCTTCGAGCCGCCGCAGCTGCGCGCGCGCGGCGTCGTCGGCCATCGTGAGGCCGCCGGCGAGCGTCGGCGTCGAGTGATCCATCGTAGCGACGGTGCGGTCCGGTCGCCGGACTCTCAGCCCGCGCGTCGCGAGGCCCGCGAACGCCTGTGGCGACGTGACCTCGTGAACGAGGTGGAGATCGATGTAGAGGACCGCCGGCGCATCCGGCGGCGACGCGACGACGTGGGCGTCCCAGACCTTGTCGAACAGCGTGCGAGGTGCAGTCATCGAGCTTGCTCCTGCTGGTGAAGGGGTGCGGTCATCCCGGCGTCGAGCGCGCGGTTGATCGCAGCGAGATAGGCCTTCGCGCTCGCGACGACGATGTCGGTGTCGGCGCCGTGGCCGCGCGCGATCCCGGCGGTCCCGCCGGGACGGACGCGGACGCTGACCTCGCCGAGCGCATCGATGCCGGCGGTAACGGCGTCGACGTGATACTCGAGGAGCTCGACGCGGATCCCGACGAGCCCGTCGATCGCCTTGAACGCGGCGTCGACCGGGCCCGTGCCGATCGCGGCGAGGACGGCGAGCTGATCGTCGGGCAAGCGCAGCCGCACGGTGGCGGTCGACATCCCGGTCGTGCCACAGCCGACCTGCATGCCGTCGAGCACGTAGTGCTCCGAGGGTGCGCCGCGCTCGCTCGCCGCCAGTGCGAGCAGATCGGCCTCGCCGACGTACTGCTTGCGATCCGCGAGCGCCTTGAACCGGTCGAACGCGCGCCCGAGCGCGCCGCCGTCGAGATGGACGCCGAGCGCGGCGAGCTGATCCGCGAACGCGTGGCGACCGGAGTGCTTGCCGAGGACGAGTCGGCTGCCGAGCGCGCCGACGTCCTCGGGCTTCATGATCTCGTACGTCGCCTGGTGCTTGAGCATCCCGTCTTGATGGATGCCGGACTCGTGGGCGAATGCATTCGCACCGACCACCGCCTTGTTCGGCGGTACGACGAACCCGGTGCAGCTCGCGACGAGCTTCGACAGCCGGGTCAGCTGCGGCGTGTCGACCGCGGTGTCGAGACCGATCGCAGAGCGCCGCGTCCGCAGCGCCATCACGAGCTCCTCGAGCGAGCAGTTGCCGGCGCGCTCCCCGATCCCGTTCACGGTGACCTCGGCCTGGCGCGCGCCCGCTCGCAACCCAGCGAGCGTGTTGGCGACCGCGAGGCCGAGGTCATCGTGGCAGTGGACGGAGAGAACGACGGTTCTCGCGCCCGGAACGTGGGTGAGGATGCCGGCGATCAATGCGCCGAACTCGTCGGGCAGGGTGTAGCCGACCGTGTCGGGGATGTTGAGCGTGGTCGCGCCCGCGCGGATCGCGAGCTCGAGGACCTCGTAGAGAAACTCTGGATCGCTGCGGCCGGCGTCCTCGGGCGAGAACTCGACGTCGTCGCAGCAGGTCTTCGCGTACGCGACGATCTCGGCGACGCGGGTCTTCACGTCGGCGCGCGACATCCTGAGCTTGTGCTCGAGGTGGAGGTCGCTCGTCGCGAGGAACGTGTGGATCCGCGGGCGATCGGCGGTGCGGATCGCCTCCCACGCGCGATCGACGTCGACGCGGGTCGCGCGCGCGAGCGCGGCGATGATCGGCGGCGCGGGCTGCGCTTCGGTCGCGACGCCGACCTCGCGCGCGATCGCACGCACGGCCTCGAGATCGCCGGGAGACGCCGCGGGAAAGCCAGCTTCGATCGCATCGACGCCGATCCGCGCGAGTGCGCGAGCGACCGCGAGCTTCTCCGCCGGCTGCAGCGTCGCGCCGGGCGCTTGCTCGCCATCGCGCAGCGTCGTGTCGAAGATCCGGACGTGGGTCGTCATCACTCGCCCGGCTTCACGGTGACGGGGTCGAGGAACGGCATCATCGCGCGCAGCTCCGCGCCGACCTTCTCGATCGGCTGATCCTGCTCGGCGTGACGGCGGGCCTTGAACTCGGGCGAACCGTTCGCGACCTCCGCGATCCACGCCTTCGCGAATGCGCCGGTGCGAATGTCGGCGAGCAACTTCTGCATCGCCGCCTTGGCCTCGGGGCCGATCACCTTGTCGCCGGCGACGTAGTCACCCCACTCGGCGGTGTCGGAGACCGAGTAGCGCATGTAGTTGAGGCCGCCGCGGTACATGAGGTCCACGATCAGCTTCAGCTCGTGGAGACACTCGAAGTACGCGACCTCGGGCTGGTAGCCGGCGTGGGTGAGCGTCTCGAAGCCGGCCTTGACCAGCGCGGACACGCCGCCGCACAGCACGGCTTGCTCGCCGAATAGATCGGTCTCGGTCTCCTCGGCGAACGTGGTCTCGAGCACGCCGGCGCGGGTGCAGCCGAGCGCGGCGGCGTACGCCAGCGCGAGCGGCTTTGCGGCCGGTGACGAACCCGGATGCACCGCGAGCAGCGCGGGTGTTCCGCCGGCCTCGCGATAGGTCTCGCGGACGCGATGGCCGGGCGCCTTCGGCGCGATCAGCGCGATGTCGACGCCGGGCGGCGGCGCGATCGTGCCGTAGTGGATGTTGAAGCCATGCGCGAACAACAGCGTCTTGCCGGGCGCGAACTGGGGCGCGATGTGGTCGCGCCAGATCGCGGCCTGCGCCGTGTCGGGTGCGAGCAGCATCAACACGTCGCACCAGGCGGCGACCTCGTCGACGGAGCCGACGCTGAGGCCCGCGTCCTTCGCCTTCGCGATCCGCTTCGATGTCGGCGGAAGGCCGACGCGGACCTCGACGCCGGAGTCGCGCAGGTTGAGCGCGTGGGCGTGGCCTTGGGAGCCGTAGCCGACGACGGCTACCTTCTTGGCTTGGATCAGACGGAGATCAGCGTCGCGGTCATAGAAGATGCGGGCCATGGGGACGTTCCTTTCGCTGCAGAAGAAGAGATCGGGCTCGGTGCGCCGCGCGTCATCGCGACCACGCCGGTTCGGACCATCTCGAGGACGCCTTCGGGCGCGAGCACGCCGACGAGGTCGTCGATCTTGTCGTGGGTCGCGGTCAGCTCGACCGTGACCAGCTCGGCGGTCAGATCGATCACGCGTGCGCCGAACACGTCGCAAACCTGGAGGATGCGAGGCCGCGTCGTGGCATCGGCGCGAACCTTGATCAGGGCGAGCTCGCGCGCGATCGACGGCACGTGCGTGACGTCCTCGACGAGCAGCACGTTGACCAGCTTGTAGAGGTTCGCCTCGATCCGGCGCGCGGTGTCTTCGTCGGCCTCTACGACCAACGTCAGGCGCGATACGCCGGGCTCGGCGGTGCGCCCGACGGTCAGCGACGCGATGTTGAACCCGCGCCGCCGGAACAGCGATGCGATCCGGTTGAGCACACCTGGCTTGTCCTCGACGCGGGCGATGAACGTGTGGGTCTTCACAGATCCTCGGCGGTTTCGACGAGCGTGCTCGTCGGCTTGGGGCGGCGGATCATCTCGGCGAGGTCAGCGCCGCTCGGCACCATCGGGTAGACGGAGTCTTCTTGCTCGACGCGGAAATCGATCACGACCGTGCCAGGCGTGTGCTGTGCGGCGCGCACGGCGGTCTCGACCTCCGCGCGACGGGTCACGCGCATCGCGGTCAGGCCGTGCGCCTCGGCGAGCTTCACGAAGTCCGGCGAGCGCATCGGCGTCGCCGCATAGCGCCCGCCGTAGAAGAACTGCTGCCACTGACGGACCATGCCGAGGTAGCCGTTGTTGATGATCGCGACGTTGACCTTCACGCCCTCCTGGGCGGCGGTCGACAGCTCGCACGCGGTCATCTGGAACCCGCCGTCGCCGGCGATCACCCAGATCTCCTCGCCGGGGCACGCGAACCGCGCGCCGATCGCGGCGGGCAGCGCGAACCCCATCGTGCCGAGCCCGCCGGAAGTCACCAGTTTTCGCGGGTAGTCGTGCTTGTAGTACTGCGCTTCCCACATCTGGTGCTGGCCGACGTCGGTGACGATCAGCGCGCGCCCCTCGGTGAGTCGCCACAGGTCGTGGATCACGTGCGCCGCGTAGAGCCGGCCCTCGTCGGGCAAACCCTGAATGTCGCGAACCGCGCTGTCACCCTTGAGCGTGGCGATATGCGCGAGCCAGGGCGCATGCGTGCGTGCGGCGACCCGTGGTGTCAGCGCCTCGAGGACGCGGCCGACGTCGTCGATCAGCGCGACGTCGACCTTGACGTTCTTGCCGACCTCGCTGCGATCGATCTCGACGTGGATCTTGCGCGCGCTCGGCGCGTAGCTCGCGAGCCGTCCGGTGACGCGATCGTCGAACCGCATGCCGAGCGCGATCAGGAGGTCGGCCTCCTGGATCGCGTGATTGACCCACGCCTCGCCGTGCATCCCCATCATCCCGAGCGCGAGCGGATGCGTCGCGGGGAACCCGCCGAGCCCGAGCAGCGTCGCCGCGACCGGGATGTGCGCCTTCTCGACGAACGCACGGAGTTGCTCGCCCGCGCCGGCCTTGACGATGCCATGGCCCGCGAGCACGACCGGGCGCTCCGCGCGATCGATCAGGTCCGCGGCGCGTGCGAGCAACTCGTCGGGCGCGTGCGACGACGGGCGATAGCCGGGCAGGGTCGGCGCGCCGCTCGGCCTGCGCCACGTGCCGGTCGCCTGCTGCGCGTCCTTGCAGATGTCGACGAGCACGGGGCCCGGGCGGCCGCTGCGCGCCAGGAAGAACGCTTCGCGCACGGTCGACGCGATCTCGTCGACGCTGGTCACCAGGTAGTTGTGCTTCGTGATCGGCAGCGTCACGCCGGTGACGTCGGTCTCCTGGAACGCGTCGCTGCCGAGCAGCGACGATGCGACTTGGCCCGTGATGAACACGACCGGGACCGAGTCCATCATCGCGGTCGCGATGCCGGTGACGAGGTTCGTCGCGCCGGGGCCGCTCGTCGCGAGCGCGACGCCGACCTTGCCCGATGCGCGCGCGTAGCCGTCGGCCATGTGCGCGGCGCCTTGTTCGTGGCGGACCAGCACGTGCCGGATCCGATCCGCGTACTTCAGCATCGCGTCGTACGCCGGCATGATCGCGCCGCCGGGATAGCCGAACACGACCTCGACGCCCTCGGCGAGCAGCGCCTCCCACAGGATCTCGGCGCCGGTCATTCGCGCCTCCATGCGGCGACATCCGACGTGATCGCGCCCTCGGATGCACTCGCGACCGACGCGGCGTACTTGCGCATCACGCCGGCGAGCGGGCGAGGTGGTCGCAACACGGGGAGGCGGCCGGTGAGATCCGCGAGCACGTCGAGCCGGCGGTTGGCGACGTCGATCCGGATCCGATCGCCATGGCGAAGCAGATCGATCGGCCCCCCCGCCGCCGCTTCGGGACAGACGTGGCCGACCATGAAGCCGTGGGTCGCGCCGCTGAACCGACCATCGGTGACGAGCGCGACATCATCGGAGAGCCCGGCGCCGACCAGCGCACCGGTGACCTGCAGCATCTCGCGCATCCCGGGGCCACCGCGGGGGCCCTCGTTGCGGATCACGATCACGTCGCCGGCGACGATCTTGCCGGCCGCGACCGCGGCGTACGCGGCCTCCTCGCCGTCGAACACCCGCGCCGGTCCCTCGTGGAGCTCGCGATCGTGACCGGCGAGCTTCACGACGCAGCCGTCGGGCGCGAGCGAGCCGCGCAGGATCGCGAACCCGCCGCGCGCCTTGATCGGCGCCGAGGCACGCACGATGACTTGTTGCCCTTCGGCCTCGCGGGCTGCTTCGGCCTCGGCGCGCAGCGTCTTGCCGCTGACCGTCGGCGCGTCTTCGAGCAGTCCCGCCTCGAGCATCCGGCGCACGAGCAGGCCGACGCCACCGGCAGCGTAGAGGTCGGCAGCGGCGAACCGTCCACCCGGCTTGAGATCGGCGAGGACCGGGGTGCGCGCGGCGATCGTATCGAACTCGTCGATCGCGAGATCGAGGTTCGCCTCGCGTGCGATCGCGAGCATGTGCAACACGCCGTTCGTCGAGCCGCCGGTCGCGGCGATCGACGCGATCGCGTTGCGCAGCGAGGTTGGTGTCAGGAACTGACGTGCGTTGCGTCCGTCGCGGACGAGCGCCATCACCATCTCGCCGGCCTCGCGCGCGACGCGTGCCTTCTCGGGAGACGTCGCGGGAACTTCGCCGGCACCGATCGCCGCGAGCCCGAGCACCGCGAGCGCCATCGCCATCGTGTTCGCGGTGAACTGGCCGCCGCAGGCGCCGGCGCCGGGACACGCGTTGTCCTCGAGCATCTTGAGGTCGGAGTCGGTCATCGCGCCGCGCGCGTGCGCACCGACGGCCTCGAACACGTCCTGGATCGTGACGTCCTTGCCGCGAAACCGGCCCGGCATGATCGGGCCGCCGTAGAACACTAGGCCGGGCAGGTCGAGGCGTGCGAGCGCCATCGCGGCCGCTGGGAGCGTCTTGTCGCAGCCGACGAGCGCGACGACGCCATCGACCATGTGCCCGAATGCAACGAGCTCGATCGAATCGGCGATCACCTCGCGCGACACGAGCGACGCGCGCATGCCGTCGGTTCCCATCGTGATCCCGTCGGAGACCGCGATCGTGTTGAACTCGATCGGGGTGCCACCCGCCGCGCGTACGCCGCGCTTGACCTCCTCGGCGAGCGCGCGGAGGTGGACGTTGCACGGCATCACGTCGGTGTGACTGCCGACCACCGCGATCAACGGCCGCTCGAGATCTGCGTCGGTGAGTCCGGTCGCCTTGAGCATCGCGCGTGCGGGTGCGCGGCTCGGGCCCTTCTTCAGTGGATCGCTTCGCATGGGGTTCTGAATTCCTCGCCGGAAAACAAAAGACCCCGCTACCCAGGATGGGTGCGGGGCCAAGTTCGTGAACTGATTCAGTTCAGACGGCTACCCGCACCCGGGGCTAATAACGAGGAGGCTAATAAGGCTAATAAGCCCAATCCCCTCGAGCCCGAGTACGACGAGCGATACGGGAGCCGGGGATACGAACGTCGCGCGGATGCCGGTCAGCATCTCCGTCGGCGAGTCGTTCGCGTCCAGCCCCATCGCACGTTCAAGCTAGAGGCGATGCTGCATCGAGTCAATAAACTTTGACGCGGCAGGTCGTGGTGAGTGACTAGTCTCCGAACATTGCAGTCGAAATAAGCGAAGATTTTTTTGCGATCGATCGCGATGAGTAGAGTTCCGAAACTTGCTCGCGCGTTTCGGTGTACGCGCGACCACGAATCGAACGTCGTTCTTCTGCGTGTCCTACATCGTTGCGTCCGTTCGCACGGCAAAAATGCTTCCGCGGTACCGTTCGCGCGTGAAGACCGCACTCCTTGCTCTCGCATTCGCAACCCGCGTCGCGGCTGCGCAGACCTCGCCCGCGCCGATCCTCGATGACCTCGCGCAGACGCACTACATCCGCGAGGTCGCACTTTCGCCGGATGCTTCGAAGGTCGCGTGGGTCGAGGCGATCTACGAGAAGGGCCGCGATACGGGCCGCACTGCGGTCATGTGGATGCCCGCCGACGGGAAGGCGAAGCCGGCGCGCGTAGGCGAGGGCGACTCGCTCGCGTGGGCGCATGACAGCAAGCGACTCGCGTGGGTCGACAAGCAGCTGAACGTCGCCACGATCGGCACGCCGGGTCGCGCACTGACGAAGCTCGACGGCACGATCGTCGCGCCGACGTGGTCGCCCGACGACACCCGGATCGCAGTGCTGTACGCCGAGCACAACGCGGGCGGTGGCCCGCTGAACGCCGAGCCCGTCGAGACCGGCGTGATCGGCGGCGCGATCCACAACCAGCGGATCACGCTCGTCGATGCGAAGACCGGCGCGGCGAAGCCGATCACGCCCTCGGACCTCAACATCTACGAGGCCGACTGGTCACCCGACGGCAAGGCGTTCGCGTTCACCGCGGCACCGGGCCCGGGCGACAACAACTGGTGGACCGCGAAGCTGTACTCGGCGACGAGCGACGGCAGCACGCCGCAGTTGCTGTACAAGCCGACCACTCAGATCGCACAACCGACGTGGTCGCCCGACGGCAAGCAGATCGGCTTCATCGAAGGCTTGATGAGCGACGAGGGCTTCACCGGTGGCGACATCACGACGATCGCCGCGACCGGCGGCAAGGCGGCGAATCGCACGCCGAACCGCAAGACCACGGTGAACACGTTCGCGTGGCTGTCGCCGACGCAGATGATGACGGTCGACTACACGCCCTCGGGCTCGGCGATCGGCCAGATCGACCTCGCGACGAACGCCAGCGACACCGCATGGACCGGCGAGGAGTACGTTCACACGGCGTTCCGCACGAACTTCTCGGCGTCGCGCGACGGCAAGACGGTCGCGGTCGTGCGCAACGACTACCAGCACGCGCCGGAGATCTGGGTCGGTGCACCGAAGGCGCTCGTCCAGATCACGCACCTCAACGACGCGCGCAAGCCGATGTGGGGCGAGACCAAGACGATCACGTGGAAGAGCGACGGCCATTCGGTCTCGGGCGCGCTGCTCTATCCTCGCAACTTCGACGCCGCGAAGAAGTATCCGATGATCGTGTGGCCGCACGGCGGTCCGGCGGGCATCGCGCTGCCGATGTGGCCCGAACCGACGCTCGCACCTGCGGTGATGGCGGGGCTCGGCTATTTCGTGTTCGAGCCGAACCCTCGTGGCAGCTACGGTCAGGGCGAAGCGTTCGTGAAGGGCAACGTGAAGGACTTTGGCGGTGGCGACCTGCGCGACATGATGGCGGGCGTCGACGCGGTGCTGAAGCAAGCGCCCGTGGATCCGAACAAGCTCGGCGTCCACGGCTGGAGCTACGGCGGCTACATGACGATGTGGGCGATCACCCAGACGAATCGGTTCAAGGCGGCGGTCGCCGGTGCCGGCATCTCGAACTGGCTGAGCTACTACGGCGAGAACTCGATCGATCAGTGGATGATCCCGTACTTTGGCGCGACCGTGTACGACAACCCGGCGGTCTACGCGAAGAGCTCGCCGATCACGTTCGTGAAGAAGGTGAAGACGCCGACGCTGATCGTCGTCGGCGAGCGCGATGGCGAGTGCCCGGCACCGCAGTCGTACGAGCTGTGGCACGCGCTCCGCGTGCTCGGCGTGGCCAGCGAGCTCGTGGTGTTCCCGGGCGAGGGCCACATGTTCGTGGACCCGAAGAACAAGCGCGAGCTGATCGAGCGGGCCGCGGCCTGGTTCGATAAGTACCTACGCTAGCGGGTACGCACGCGCGGGTGGTCGCGCCACGCGGGCATCTTCGCCATGAAGGCGAGTGTCGCGGACTCGAGCTCGGCGCGGCTCGCACTCGGTTGCTTGCGCGCTTGCCACGCGATCATCTTCTCGAACCGCTCGTCGAACGGCTGGAGGTTGCCGGCGGTGTCGGTGCAGTACTGGCAATAGCGGCCGGATTCGATCGGCATGCTGCAGCTCTCGCAAGGATGGGTGTCGCTCATCGTTTTCTCCTGACGTTCTGGTGAGTGGGTTTCGTGCTGCGGACCTGGTCGCTCGCATGCACGAGGGCGCGGGCCCCGGCGACGAGCGCGGCACGCTCGGTGGCGGTCATGTGGTTCATCGCCGCGGCGACGAGCTCCTTGGACAGGACGTCGCGATCGCGGGACAGCAGCGTGATGCCGGCGTCGGTGAGCCAGACCTGGACGCGGCGACGATCGTCGACATCGGGCATGCGTTCGACGAGCCCCTTGGCCTCGAGCTGATCGAAGATCTCGCTCACGACGGACTGAGCGCGGCCGAGGTGTTTTGCCGCTTCGCCGACGGTGACGGGGCCAGACAACGACAGATGCGCGAGGACGGCGCGCGAGGCGGCGGTCAGCTCGGAGCGCTTTTCGTCGCGGCGGTGGAAGCGCAGGTAGATCGCCGGGAACAGTGTGGCGAATTCGTCTGCGTCGGCGTCGATCGCTGCCATGTACGCACGGTGCGCGCGCGCGAATGCATCGTCAATCCCGATGGATTAGCCTCGCGGGGTGAAAGCTTGGATCTTGGTTCCGCTCGTCGTGGCCTGTCACTCGAATGCGCCGACACCGCCGAAGACGAGCTTCGGCTACTACCTGCTCGCGATGACTTGGTCGCCGGCGACGAAGGACCAGTGCACGTTGCCGCCCGCGTTCACGCTGCACGGCCTATGGCCGAACTACAGCGAGGCGCAGGCCGCGGGCCAGCCGCAGGCCTGGCCGCAGTTTTGCGGCGGATTCGCGCATTGCGAGAAGGCCGAGGATGCGACCTGCGCCCCAACCGCACCGGTGCCGAAGGACCTCGCGGCCTTCGCGCCGGCGTACGTGACCGGAACGCTCGCGACGCACGAGTGGTCGAAGCACGGTAGTTGCACGAGCATGGGGCCGAGCGAGTTCTTCGCGGCGGAGCTCGCGGCGATTCACGCGATTCCGCACGACGCCCAGCCCGACGCGGTGCGCGCGGCGGCCGGCAAGGACCTCGCGCTCGACGAGCTGCAGAAGGCGTTCGGAATCGCGACCGAGTCGGTCGTGCTCGGCTGCACCAAGAGCTGCGAGCTCTCGCAAGTCGCGTTCTGTCTCGCGAAGGACGACCGCGACCGCCCGACGGGGCCAACGCCGTGCACCGGTTCGGTCACGAGCTCGGACTACGACAACGGCTGCGTGGTCCGCCACTGCGATCGCGTGCACATCCCGGCGACCTGCGCGCACTAGCCAAGCGCTCGCTCGGTCCACGTCCAGAGGCGCTTCGCGAGCTCGGGATCGATCGCGTACGGCCGCACGCCGGTGTCGCCTTCCCTCGTCACGGGCGCGATATCGCAGTTCTCGCAATACACGCCGCCTCGGCCGGCGAGCAATGGACTGCTCGCGCAGAACACCGTGGTCGCGGTGCCTTGTTCGATCGTCTTGAAGCTCCCGATCCTCCGGGCGCGTTCGATGACGGCGACGAGCTCGGATGGATCGTAGTGGCGCCCGAGGTCGGTCTCGAGGATCGCGCCGGGATGGAGCGCGAATGCGCGGATCCCGTCGTCGCGATAGCGACGATCAACCTCGATGGCGAACAGCACGTTCGCCGTCTTGGACTGGCCGTAGGCGACCATCTTGTCGTACGGGCGGTGCAGGAAGCTCGGGTCCTCGAAGTCGAACGCCGACCGCATGTGGCCGCGCGACGACAGCGCGACGACGCGTGCGCCGTTCGCCCGGCGCAGTGCGGGCACCAGGCGCGTGAAGAGCTGGAAGTGACCGACGTGGTTGACCGCGAGCTGCGATTCGAGACCGCGGGCGTCGCGCGACAGCGGCGCCGCCATGATGCCGGCGTTGTTGACCAACAGGTGCAACGGTTGCTCGCCGAACCGCGCCGTGAACGCGTCGATCGTCGCCGGCACTGCGAGATCCATGTCTTCGATCGTGACGTTCGCGACTTCGCCGAGCGCCGTGCGCGCCTTCGTGCGGTCGCGCGCCGGCACGATCACCCGTGCGCCCGCCGCGGCGAGTACCTTCACGGTCTCGACGCCGATGCCGGCGTAGCCGCCGGTGACGATCGCGGTCTTGCCGTCGAGACGAATGGTGCCGATGGCTTCGCGCGCGGTGGTCTGCGCGCCGAACCCCGAGGGGATGGGCTGTTGCTCTGACATGTGAATCCTTTCAGCTGCGCGCTTCGCGCCAGCGTAGCGGCGTCGTCCGCTCCCACGAGCGGAACGCGCGCACGAACGAGTTGGGCTCGGCAAAGCCGAGCAGGAACGCGATATCGATCGGCTCGAGCTCGGTGTGCTCGAGTAGGCGGCGAGCCGCCACGTGGCGGACGTCGTCGAGCTGATCCTGAAATGAAGTACGCGCCGCGGTGAGCCGACGTTGGAGCGTGCGCCCGCTGGTCTCGAGCCGCTCCGCGATGGTGTCGATGCTCGGCCGCGTGCCGGCGCTGATCGTGCGGGCGATCGCGATCCGGACGTCGCCGACGAGCGAGCGCTTCGCGGCGAGCTTCGCCTCGAGGCCGGGGATGATCTGCGCGTAAGCCGCCTGGTTCGCGGTGACGAGTGGAAGCGCGAGTGCGCCCTCTGCGAACACGATCCGATCGCGCTCGGCGCCGAACACGATCGGGCAGCGAAAGTGATCGCGCAGGACCTGGGCGTGGCGGCGCTTGCGCGCGAGCTCGATCCGGATCACGGGTGGCTTGCCGCCGGTCGCCCGGCCGACGAGCGCGACGTGCGCGGCGAACACCGCATCGACGAGCGGGGCCGGGACTTCTCCGGTCGCGAGCACCCAGTCAAAGCGCACGCTCGGCTCGCCGTCTCGAACCTCGACGAGCACTTCTTCAGGGCAGGTCAGCCGCTTGTAACGGCCGAGCGTGCGGAGCGCCTCGCCGAGCGTGCGGGCCTGGAGCGCCGCTTGCGACGCGACCGACCGCCCGAACACCGCGGTTCCTACCCGGATGCCGAGGTCGGCACGGTCATTCGCGGCTGCGACCTCGCGCCAGAACCCGAAGTACTCGTCGGTCGAGAGCTCGTCGCTCACCGCCGGCACCTCGACGCCGAGGCGCTTCAGGTGATCGATCACGCCGTCGCTGATCGAGAGGGTGTCGCGAGCCATGCGCCCAACATACGAGCGCTCGGGCCGGGCGACAAATCCGATCGCGCCAACGGCTATTTGTGGGCGAACGCGAGCGTCGCGCAGGCCTTCTTCATCGCCGGCCAGGCGGGCAGGGACTTCCCCTGCATCTCGCTGGCGGGGACGACCCACGTGCACATCGTTTGGTCTTCGCCCGCCGGCGTGACGATCACGGCCGCGACGAAGCCGACGTTGTCTCGCGACTCGTACAGGACTGCAAAGCCGCGCTTGGCGGGCTCCTCGATCAGGATCTTCCGATCGCGCAGAAACTGGGACTTGTAGTCCTCGTAGCTGTAGGGGTGCTGCGCTTCCGCGCTCATCGTCGAGACCGCGAGTGACGTTCCGTCGGCGTGGACGATGAACTGGTCGGACGCTCGCTTCGAGACCTGCTCGAGCGCCTTGGGAAGGTCGATCGTGAAGTGCCCACCCATCGAGAATTTGCCCGAGCGCGTCTCGGGCTTGGAGGTCCACCACTCGCCATCCGCCGATGCGGCGGTGGTCAGGACGAGAACGATCGCGATCGCTTTGAGCACGGTCAGAGGAGCCTCCAGCACGGGTAAGGTCGCACGAAATCGTACTGTTGCTCCACGCGCACGATTCTCTTGCCGCGGGCATGCTTGTGCGGACCGGGCCGGCTGGCGATCGTCGGGCCATGGCTGAGCAGTTGAAGATCGGCGTGGTCGTCGGCAGCACGCGTACGGGGCGGTTCGCCGACCGGCCGGCGGAGTGGCTGATGCGGCTCGCGAGCAAGCGCACGGATGTCGCGTTCGAGCTCGTCGACCTGCGCGACTACCCGCTGCCGTTCTTCGACGAGCCGAAGTCGCCGCTGCGCGAGGCCTCGAAGCATCCGGTCGCGGTGAAGTGGTCGCACAAGGTGAAGGAGCTCGATGCGTTCGTGTTCATCACGGCCGAGTACAACCACAGCATCACGGCCGCGCTGAAGAACGCGATCGACTACCTGTACCCGGAGTGGAATCGCAAGCCGGCGGGCTTTGTCGCGTACGGCAATGCCGGCGGTGCGCGGGCGGTCGAGCAATTGCGGCTGATCCTCGTCGAAGTTCAGGTCGCGCCGATCCGGTCGGCGGTCCACGTGATGCGCCCCGAGTTCGTCGAGATGCTGCTGCACGGCAAGACGTTCGCCGACTTCCCGCACCTCGACCAGGCGGCCGAGCTGATGCTCGACGACCTGACCTGGTGGGCGCGCACGCTCAAAGCGGGCCGGACTACAGCGGCTTAGCCCAGCGCTTGGTGTCCGCGACGACGCTCGCGACGTGGTCGAGGATCGCGCTGGCTTTCGTCGCGAAGTAGCGCCCGAACTCGGTGAGCTGGATGCCGCGGCCGCGCCGCTCGAACAGCGGTTGCCCGAGCTCGTCCTCGAGTGCCTGGATCTGGCGCGACAGCGGCGGCTGCGATATCCGGAGCCGTTCGGCGGCGCGCGTGATGTGCTGCTCTTCCGCGACGACGACGAAGTACTGCAGCTGCGAGAGGCTCATCGCCGGCGATCATGCCGCACTCGGGCGCGGTCATCGAGTCCGAAAAGGTATTGGACGGTCGCGGCGAGAAATCGCACGGTGCGGGCATGGCGATCGCGATCCTGTCGGCCTCGGAGCGCGACCGCATGCGCCGGGTAGGGCGCGCGGCAGCGGCGACGCTCGAGTACGTCGGCGCGCGGCTCGCACCGGGCATGACGACCGCCGAGATCGATCGGCTGGTCCGCGCGCATACGGCAGCGCAGGGTGGCCGGCCGTCGCAGCTCGGCTTTCACGGCTTCCCGGCCGCCGTGTGCGTGAGCCGCAACGACATCGTGTGCCACGGCATACCGAGCCCGCACGTCCGCTTGGTCGAGGGCGATATCGTCAACGTCGACATCACGACCGAGCTCGACGGTTATCACGGCGACACCTCGGCGACGTTCGTGATCGGCGATGCGTCGCCACGCGCGCGCGAACTCGTCGAGCTCGCACGTGCGGCGCGCGATGCCGGCATCGCCGCGGCCGGTCCCGGCGCGCGCCTCGGGGATGTCGCGGCGGCGATCGTGAAGCGCGTCGGCGACGCGGCCAGTATCGTCGAAGCGTACGGCGGGCACGGCATCGGCCGCGCGATGCACATGGATCCGCACGTGCCCCACGTGGGGCGCGCGAACGCGGGGCATCGCCTGCGCGAAGGCATGGCCTTCACGATCGAGCCGATGATCAATGCGGGGACGGCCGCGATTCGCACCGACGACGACGGTTGGACGGTCCGGACCGCGGACGGTGCGCTGTCGGCGCAGTTCGAGCACACGATCCTGATCGGCCCACACGGCGCCGAGATCACGACTATTGGCCGATCGTGATCTCGGGCGAGGCGACCGCGGGAAGCGGATTCTGCGCGTTGTACGGTAGCGGTGCGGTGCGCTTGTAGCTGACGACGCCGACCTTGCCGCTCGCGTACGTCTTGACGACGGTGAACCCGAAGTACGGCACCGGCTCGGTCCACGACGCCTCGAGCTGGCTGCCGCCGTTCCCTGCGATGATCTGCCACACGCCGCGATCGCCGGGCAGCTGCGTCGCCGACCAGAGGTGAACGTGGGAGTCGAACCAGCCCTTGACCTTCGGCGTGCTGTCGACGAGCTGCTCGATCGGCACGACGAGCGCCGGGTTCAACGAGCCGTCATCGGCGCCGCTTGGCGCGACGAGCGGCTTGTGGCCGAGGACGTAGATGCCGGTCGTCGCCGGGTTCGCCTGCGCCGCTGCGAGGTCCGCCGCGAGCCAGTGCACCGGGACCCAGCCGACCTTCGTCGAATTGATCGTGCTGTCGGGCGTCGTGGTCCAACTGTCGGTGTCGAGCACGATGTAGTGCTCGCCGCCGTCGTCGAATGAATACGTGAGCAGGCGCTGATCGTCTTGCAAGGCGTCGTCGTTCGGGCCGTTGTTCGTCGGTCCGTTGCCGGCGTGAGTTGCGAAGTGATTCGCGCCGAGCCAGGCGATCCACACCGCATCCGCCGCCGGGTTCGAGACCTCGTCGCCCTTGCTGTTCTTGACCAGCATCTCGTGGTTGCCGACGATCGGGACGAGATCGATCTGCCCGGCGAGTGGCGAGCCAGCCCACACCTGGGCCCAGCCATCGAGCTGCGCTTGCATCGTCGTGGATCCGCTGACCAAGGCGGTCACGAGGTCGCCGGTGAAGAAGAAGTACTTCGGCTTGTCGGGGAGCGCCGCGATATCGGCGAACGTCTGCTCGAGCTCGGCGAGGTTGGCGGAGCTGGGATTGTTCGTCGGATCGAGGTCCGCCTTCTGGAGCCGGTTGCAGCCGACAAACACGAACGACGACACGACCGGATCGCCGGGATCCGCGTCGGACGCGTACACGATGTCGGCGTCGACGTCGTGATGGGGCTTGGAGCCGCACCCGACGAGGACGGCCAGCAGCGCGAACATCCGCTTCATGCGGCGCGGACCTAATCACGATCGATCAAGCGCGACAAGTCATAACGCTACGGCGTCACTGCGCACAACAAGTTGCACCTCGGCCGTGCGCCGCGGCGAGCGATGCGGCGGTGTCGCCCGAAGGGGCCCTCAACCCTGCATCCGCGCCGTGCGCGAGCAACATGCGGACGATCCGATCGTCGCTCGTATCGACCATCGCGGCCCACATCAACGGCGTCTTGCCGCGCGTATCGCGCGCGTTCGGATCGGCGCCATGTGCGAGCAGGAGCTCGACGATGTCTGCGTAGCCCGCCTCCGCGGCGTACGCGAGCGGCGGCAGCCCTTCGACCGGCTCGTCGTTGACGTCGAGATCCGGCGCGTCCGGCTTCGCCCCCGCGTCGAGAAGGAGCGCGACGAGCTCTGGATCGTGCGTGCGCACCGCGAACGACAGTGCGTGCGGTCCTAGCGACGCCACGATTCGGATCCGCGCCGGCGGCGAGCAAGCGGCGCACCTTCGCGAGGTCGCCGCCGTAGCTGCAGGCCAGCGTCAGAGCGGTCGTGCCGTCAGACTTCATCGCGTTGACGTCGGCGCCCTTCGCGATCAGTGCATCGAGCACCTCGACCGGTCCGTTGCCGGAGGCCGCCGCCATGAGCGGGGTTGTTTCGGTCTTCGCGCGCGCATTGGGATCGGCGCCGGCGGCGAGCAGGCGCTGGACGGCCTCGAGGTCATCGGAGGCTTCGAACAGATCGTCGGCCGCGCGAGCCGGCGCACCGTGCGGCTCGGCGTGCGCCGCGATCGGCGAGGGACGGTTTCCGAGCGCGAACGTCAACGCGAGCGTCGCCCAGGCCGAGGCGGCATACGACACGAACTGGTCGTCGCCGTGCGGAAAGCCCGTCTCGAAGTGCGGGATGCCGACCGCGCGCCGGCGAGTCGCGACATGCCACGTTCCGTCGGGGAGCTGCGCCGAGAGCAAGAACCGCAGCGCGTGGCTGTAGCGCGCATCGCCGACAGCCAGTTGACCCGAGAGCGCGAGCGCCACGAGCGTCTCACCGGTCGCGTAGGCATCGCTGGCCGAGACTGCGGGGCTGGTCGCGTTCCAGCCGGCACGCCCGCCCGCGAACTGTGCCCAACCACCGTCGTCGCGCTGCTCGGCGAGGATCGCGCGCGCGATCGGCTCGAGCTCGGGTGATCCGGCGCCCGCCCAGACAAGCCCGAGCAACTGCCACGCGCGATCATCGGTGTTCTCTGGCGCGTGCGTCTGCAGCCACGTCCGTGCGCGTGCGATCCGCTCGCGATCCGCGGGAACTCCCGCGAGCTCGAGCGCGCGCAACGAGAGCGCGGTCAGGCCGAACAAGCTGCCCTCGATCGGTGGCCGCATGAACGTCGGGCGCCAGCTGCCGTCGCGCGCCTGGCGGCGGCGGATCATCCGCGCGCCGATCGCGGCCGTGTCGTCGACCGTGCCGATGCCGTATCCCGCGAGCGTGCCGAGACCGACGACCGGGTAGTTGCGAATCAACACGATCGTCGCATCGCCGGTCATGATCCCCGGGCGCTGATCGGTGAGGTCCTCGTGCAGACGCTCGCGCTGGCGGGCGAGGGCGGCATCGTCGATCGCGATGCCGTGGTCGCGCGCCTCGGCGACCGCGAATGGCCCGAGCACCTGGTGATGACACGACGCGCACTCGCGTGCGGTCAGCCAAGTCTCGCCGCTCTTCTGGAGCATGACGACACTGCGCGAGACCGCGCTGCGGAGCTCGTCCGCTGCCGGCGCTTTCACCGACGGTGTGCCGCACGCCGCCACCACGATCGCGATCACCAACCACCCGTACATCGCGGCGATGGTACTTCAGAAGTCGGTCAGGCCGAGCTCGAACACGAACTGCTTCGACTGCGCTTCGATCCCGTACGCGATATCGAAGCCGACGAGCGGGAGCACGACCGACTTGAGATACACGCGAAAGCCGAGGCCGACGTCGTTGCGGACGAAGTTGCGATCGAGCTGCCCCGGCAGATACTGGCGATCGGCGCTGCGCGGGAACAAGAACCGGCCGTAGCCACCGTCGTAGAATGCGAGCGCGCGAAACGCGGTCGGCAGCCACGACGTCGGCGTCCACTTGAACAGCGGGACCGAATATTCGGCGCGTACGACGAGGTTGAGGTCGCCGCGGAATTCGTCGCTGGGAAACCCGCGCAGGTCGCCGACGCCGCCGAGCGCGAGCTCCTCGTGCAGCGGCAGGTGATAGCCGATCGAGTTCATGCTGCGCACCTCGAATTCGTGCTCGCCCCAGAAGCTCCAGCTGTAGTACGCGCGGAGCAGCGCGTCGCCGTAGCCGTAGGTGTCGAGCCACGGTATCGACTTGTCGAGCATCAGCTGGAGGTAGCCGCCGTGGGTGACGCCGAACACGTGGAAGCGGTGATCGAGGGTGAGCCGCGGCTGGATCGTGAAGTCGCGGCCGTCCTTCTCGGGTTGGGCCTGCGGCATCGTGTGATTCGGATCCGTGGTCGGGTTGTACGCGTCCCGGAAGTAGACCCACGCGCCGCGCAGCCGCATGTCGGCGACCGCCCACCACGCGAAGTTCCAGCCGACCAGCGCGCCCGCGTCGAGAAAGATCTGGCGGGTCGAGCGCTCGACGTCTTGGTTCGTCGGATCGCTGATCGGATTCGCGTACTCGTCGATGTACTTGTTCTCGAGGTAGAGGTCGAACCGATAGGTCAGCTTCGAGCCGTGGTACGCGGGATCGAGGAACGTCGCGAACAGGATCGACGTCTGCGTGCCGAGCTGGCCGTACAGCAACAGCTTCTGATCGCGGCCGCCGAAGTCGTTCTCGACGAAGCCGACGCCGACCGCCCGGTTCGGGTTCGTGAGGTAAAGCGTCGGTGCGGCGATCCAAGACAGCTTGTCGTCGAGGGTCGCGACCACGGTGACGCCATCGGGCGAGTCCTCGAGCGTGACGTCAGCGGTCGTGAAGAGCTCGCTCGAGATCAGCGCAGCCTCGAGGCGGGGAATGTCGTCGACGCCGATCACGTCGCCGATCGCGACGTGCGCGAGGTAGCCGAGCGTCGTGTTGGTGACCTTGGTGTGGCCGCGCGTGCGGAACGCCTTGATCGGGCGCGGCTGCTGCGGCAACGGCGGCACCAGGTCGATCCACGGCGAGGGCGATGCCTGCGTATCGGCGTGCGCGGTGGCGCACAACGCGATGAGCGCGATCGCGATACGCGCCATTGCGTTAACGGTCGCATCGGTGCCGAGGCGCGTCAACGCGCCGTCACACATTAGAAATCGCTCATCACAGCGTGCCGGCGAGCGCCTGGCGCGCGATCGCGGCGTCGCGGCCATCGTGACTGACAAGCGCGACGCTGTAGTGATCGCCGGTGCCGAACTGCGCGAGCAGATCGCGATCGTGACGCTCGCCACGCGGCAACGGCACGCGGGGCCGGATGAAGAAGCTGATCGCATTGCCCTGATCGTCGCGATACAGAACCATCGCGCCGGGGCCGTCGATGCACGCGATCAGGCGCGCGCCGACCGGGTGAAATCCCGCCGTGGCGAGCTCGGGCAAGCGTGGCGCGGCCGTGAACGTCTTGTCGAGCCACGCTTGCATCGCCGCCGGATCGCGGCTCTCGAGATCGGGCTTCAACGCGTCTTCCGCCGAGAACATGCGGTAGGCGAGCAACGCATCGGACATCGGCGGCGGCATCTTGAAGTCGAATGCGGCGCGGATCTGCCAGCCGCCGATCACGCCGAACGCCATGCAGGCGACGAGCGCGATCGCCATCATCGTGCGGCTGCGCCGGCGCGTCTGCATGTTCGCGCGGACGCGCGCGGGGTCGAGGCGCGGGTTGTCGTCGACTTCGTCGCCGAGTGCGGCGCGCAATTGCTGGGCGTCGCGCTGCCACGCGAGGACTTCCTCGCGGCGCGCGGGGTCGGCGTCGAGCTGTCTCTCGATCTCGCGCCGGCGCTCGGGATCGAGCTGGCCGTCGACGTACGCGTGGAGGTCTTCTTCGCTCGGCGTCACTTGAGCACCTGCAGCGATGGGGCCGAGGGAGCTTCTTCGCTCAGCTTGCGCAACGCCTCGCGCGCGCGGGACAGGCGAGACATCACCGTGCCGATCGGCACGGCGAGCATCTCGGCGAGCTCGCGGTAGCTGAGTCCCTCCACCGAAATACAGTAGAGCAGATGTTGTTGTTCGGCGGGCAACCGAGAGAGTGCACGCAGTGTTGCGTTCGCCTCGACCTCACCCTCGACGGAGGGCTGGTGGGTCTCGGGCCGGAACCGATCGAGCAGCCACGCGTAGCGCCTCGCACGGCGCCGGCTATCGATGAAGCGGCGATACAGGATCGCGAACAACCACGCGCGCAACGCCTCCGGATCGCGGCGATCGCCCCACTTCGAGATCGCGCGCTCGAGCGTCGCCTGAACCAGGTCATCTGCCGCGACCGGGTCGTGGCACAGCCACTGGGCGAACCGACGCAGGCGCGGCAGGACGGCGCGTAACTGCCCGTCGATGTCTTCGCTCTCGGCCACCGCGCAGCCTACGTAGCACGAAAGTTTGGAGCCGATGGAATAGAACCGCGCGACAGGCGTCATCCGCGCACATGTCGATCCGAAATCATTTCCTGTTCGTGTTGTTAGCGGTGGCGATGCTGTTCGGCACCGCATCCGCGGAGCCTGCGAAGACGGTCGTGCTCGTCCACGGCGCGTTCGCCGATGGCTCGTCCTGGAACGGCGTCGTGCCGCTGCTCCAAGCAAAGGGCCTCACCGTGATCGTCGTCCAGAACCCGCTGACGTCGCTCGCGGATGATGTCGCGGCGACCAATCGCGCGATCGCCGAGGCGAAGGGGCCGGTCGTGCTCGTCGGCCATTCGTGGGGCGGCGTCGTGATCACGCAGGCCGGTGTCGATCCGAAGGTGAAGTCGCTCGTCTACGTGGCGGCGTTCGCGCCTTCGGTGGGCCAGTCGCTGATCGATACCGTCAAGGCGTTCCCGATTCCGCCCGGGCAAGCGGCGCTCGCGCCCGATGCGTCGGGGTTCGTGAAGCTGCCGGTCGAAGCCGTCGCGAAGTACTTCGCACCGGATCTGCCCGCCGCGCAGGCGAACCTGATCGCGGTCTCGCAGGGCGCGCTGTTCGGCAAGGCGATCGAGGAGAAGGTGACCAAGGCCGGGTGGGATGGAAAGCCCAGCTGGTACGTCGTCGCCGAAAAGGACCAGATGTTCGCGCCCGCCGCGCAGAAAGACGCTGCGAAGAAGATCAAGGCGACCGTGAAGGCATTGCCGACGAGTCACGTCGCGATGCTCGCGAAACCCAAAGACGTGGCCGACGTCATCCTCGCGGCCGCCAAGTAAGGAGAAGTCGATGAAGCGCAGCGCAAATGCCCAGTGGAAAGGCAGCCTGAAAGAGGGCCATGGCACGTTCGGAGTCGCGAGTGGAGCGATCACCGGCACGGCCTACAGTTTCAAGACGCGGTTCGAAGGCACGCCCGGTGCGAATCCCGAGGAGCTGATCGCGGCCGCTCACGCGAGCTGTTTCAGCATGGCCATCGGTGCACAGCTCGGCGAGCGCGGGATCGTGCCCGAGTCGATCGACACGACGTGTGACATCACGTTCGAGAACCTGACGCTGACGCGCAGCGTGTTGAGCACGAAGGTCACGGCGCGCGGGGCCGACAAGGCGAAGATCGAAGAAGCCGCCGCGGCGGCGAAGGCTGGCTGCCCGATCTCGAAGGTGTTGAAGCTCGAGATCGAGCTAAACCTTCAAGTCACGTCCTGATCGAAGCGGGCAGGGAGCAGGTAGAGCAGTGGCGTGATGACGTAGACGATCAGGCTCGCCATCGGGACGAACATGCCGAGCAAGGCGCCGGCTCCGTAGCCGATCATCCCCATGACGACGCGATTGCGAAGTCCGGCGACGACGGACGCCGGAACGTCAATGTCGATCAGGTTCCGCGTCGCGTAGCGCCACTGGATCAACAGGATCGTCATCGCGAGGAAGGACGCCGTGCCGTAGAGGACGGATGCGATGTGCGTGTTGCTGTAGGTGCCGACCAGGGCGACGAAGAAGGGCAGCGACGAGATCACGAGCAGGAAGCTCAGGTTGATCCAGAGCAGCGCGCGGCTCGAGCGCTTGATGTAGTGGAACTGAAAGTGGTGGCCGATCCACAGCGTGCCGAGGATGACGAAGCCGCTCGCGTAGCTGAGGATCTTCGGGACCAGCTCGCCGAGGGCGGACATCACCTCGGATTCGCTCGCGTGCTTGCCGAGCTCGGGAACATGGAGCTCGAGGACGAGCAGCGTCATCGCGACGGCGAAGATGCCGTCGGCAAGTGCCTCGATCCGATGCGGTGACGGGCCGGCATGCGCCGGCTTGGACTCCTCCACGCCGCGACGGTACCGCTATTTCTTCGCGCGGGCGGTCACCTGCGCGCGAGTCAGCTTCGCGAGCTCTATTACGTCCCGTGGTGAACGTGGATCGAAAGAAAGCGGCCCAGTACCGCGATCGCCTCGGCCGCCTTCCGAGGGAACCAGCGGGACACTAAGCGGCCCTTGTCGAGTGGAGCTAGCCGAGCTCCATGATCCTCGGTCTCAAACACGAGATCCTTCCACGCGGCCGCGATGCCGGCGCCTCCGCGGTGAGCTCGGTGGCAGCTTCGCAGTCCGCTGACTCACTGACCGCTGGCCAGCGTTCGCATCTTGCCGCGAACCCGGCCCGAACTATCTGACTCGCAGGGATCCTGTCGGATGCCGCAATCTGCTGCACCGGGATATCCGAGCCGTACCCCAATCCGCCTTTGACATGGCCAACCAAATCACACTAGCGTCGACAGCAGGTGATGGGGCAGTGGGTATGAGAGCCGTCTCTGTATTGACCATCGTCGCTTTGGCGGCATGCGGAAAGCAGGACTCGACGTCGGAACGCAATTGCGACTGCGCGCCGGCGATCGGCGCTCGCTGGGTAGGTCCAGGGTCTGCGGCCGCCGGATCATTTGGCGGGGATTCAACCTGGACAATCTACGAACGATTGGACGGCGGCATCGACCTTCCGCCGGAGCCTCGCCTCAGCACAAACGGGCCAGCCGCCTCGGAGACATCCATTGTTCCAATGCGGGTGAGTGAGGCGGATCTTAGTCCAGGATGCAGTACTCAATCCCTCAAGACAATCTACGGGGCCGATAGCCGGTTCCCGGTCGAGTGTTTTCTAGACGAGCGCGTGCGACGGCAAGCGGACGCAGTTGCAGTGCTCGTCGCGGCAACCGATCTTCGCCCTGCGGTCAAGGGGTTTCAAACTGTTGCCCATAAGCAGACGCTCGCTCAACGGTTTGATCTTTGCCCTCACCCGAAACAGCGCTTTGCTGATGATCTCTCACTTGGTTTTTGTACCGCCTTTCTTGTCGGCGACGAACTGCTTGCCACATCCGAACACTGTTTTGAACACATACGACCGGAGGACACGCGTGCGATCTTCGTGCACGCGTCACCAAATCAGGGACTCGAACGTGACGCCCTTGTTGCGACGGAGGACGTGTATGAGCTGGAAGGTCCCAGATTCGATGACGATCACGACCTCGTCGTTGCACAGCTGAAACCATCAGTTGGAGCGAAGGTCGGACGGACACATCTGGACGTCGAGGAGGCGGTTGATGGCCTCTCCGAAACGGACTCGGTCTATGTCATCGGCCATCCGTCCGGCCTTCCAAAAATCGGAGTCACCGCTATACGGGTGAGAAGTGTTAACGAGTTGGCTGGAGTTGCCGATCTGGATACTTTTGCCGGCAACTCTGGATCGCCAGTCTTCTCGGTGCGCACCGGTCGCGTCGTCGGAGTGTTGCGTAGCGGTGCCTGTGACTACGTGCCGTGTAAGGACTCTTCGATGGGTTGCAGGGTCCCGTACCGATGCAAACCCGATGAGTGTAGCGGTGAGTCGTTTGTTCGATCTCAGTGGCTCTACAAGCTTTCAAAGGGTATTCAATGAAGGACGGCCGGCGCGTGTCGACGGTGATAGCTGCCATATTCATCTGCTGGGCTAATATCAGCGGTGCTGTTGGTGATGATGGTGTGGCTGGGACGGGTTCGAATTCCGATGCCCCCGGTTCACAGAATGACGCCAGGGCAAAACCTGCTTCGCAGTCGGCGAGCGGTGATACGCCGAACCGAACTCTGGTCGTAAAATTTACCAATGAAAAATACGACAGCAAAAAGTGGACCTACACGGGGTCCGGGGCATGCAAGGTCGACGACGACAATCACGTCGCGTACCTCACGATGAATGCCGACGGCACTCCTCACTGTACGCTGCAATCTATTCGGCAGGGGTATTCCCTAATTGTAGAGGCGCTAGTCCCTTTGGCCCTTGTGGATGAGTATTCGATGTCGATCCAGCAAGGAAAGCCACCTGGCCCTACCAGCCTCTGTGACTCGCTCAAGCGGCCCGATCGAAGGCGAAGATGTGTCCGTGAGCCTCAAGTGTGCGTCGTGTGGAGTGGACCAAACGCTAAAGCTGAGCGTAAGCCCGTTGTACAGCGTAAATATTGTCGGAATCGCGACGTGGTCATTCTCCGGGGAAATGACCTATGGCGTACAAAACAAGAAGATCTCGTCGTCGAGCACGGAGAATCCCGTCAACTATTTCGTCGGCGCCAAAATCTATCCGTTGGCGTTTCTCGATGGGCGGTCCGGGGCTTATTTTGATAAGTGGGAATGGGCTCGGCTTTTGAGCATCGAGGGAGGCTTGTCGCTCGAGCATCCGACCGAGCGAATCTTCGTAGGGGTGTCGCTGAACACTCCGGTTGGTCTTTCGGTGGGAATTGGGTACCAACCCTTCAAGAAGGAACAACTCAAGGCAGGGTACGCTGTCGGGCAAGACTTTGACGATACGAGCGCACCAGTCGATAAGATTTGGCGCAATCGTTTTGCGCTGTCGCTGATGGCGGATAGCTCGGTCGTGAAGACCTTGATAGGGCTGTTCAAGTAGCCCATCCCGTGGGCGTACTAATCAGGAGCGAAGCAACCGTCGCTGAGCGCGTCTTCCAGCTGTGACGAGCACGAATCCGCCGACATTCGTCCGAGACTGATTCGGGAACTGTCAGCCCCGAAGATTCGGTCGGAGCAGGCGCAAGGGATCGCCGAACCGTGCCATCCATGTCACGGTGTGCTCACGCAAATTGCATCCGTCGCCACCTTAGGTGATTACGAGCCGAAGGTGATTACGAGCCGAGCAACAGCCACTGCAACCAGATCACGGCGTAGCCGGCGAGCAATCCACAAAGAACCGGCCCCCAGAGTGGTCGCACAATCTCCTCGGCGTTCATGTCGATACACGCCTGCGACTCCTTGATTGTCGAACCCTGACGGGAAGCAGCGCCTTGCTGGCCGACGGACGAGATCAGCGCTCGTAGTGCTGGTGAATTCGGGGACGCGCACCGTCCAAGCTCGGTTCCGAGCCACAACGAACTACCCACTGCTGCACCGATGCCGTGACCCTTGAACGACGGCACGACGATTCCTACCAACGTGGCCACCGTGCCGTCTCCGGATCCGATAATGAGCGCGAGAGCGAAGGACAATATGAAAAAGAGCGCAAGTGCGCCTGTGGGTAAAAGGCTGATGATGCCAGAAAGCGGTGCGGAGAAGACTCGAGCGGCAACGATGAGCATGATGACATCGAGAAAGCCATGCCACGCTCCGAGTAGCACTGTCTTGAAGTCGTCCCAGACAAGAGAAACAGGGGTGATCTTGTCTCTTCTAAAAGTCAGTGCGACTGCCAAAGCCAGTCCAAAGGCACCCGAGAGCTCCGTCGTTGGATCCGTCTTGATTCGGAACGCGACCTCCACCACTTTGAATACGCCGAACAGCAGGATGGGCAGCAGCGTTACAATGGCACCGATGGAGGCCCCTTTGGGGACGCTGCGTCTAAGTTGACTCATGCTCGCTTTCGCGATCTCCTGATCCGCTGGTGCAGTTCTGCTCACATGAACGATTGCTCGAGAGAACAAGAATGTCATCACGAGAAGTGCGCACAGCGATGGTGCGATGTGACTCGTGAGGTGGAGTGGTGATAAGTGGTTCCGAGCGAGAATGTCTGAGAGGTACGACGCACCGAAGTCACTGGCACTGAGGAAGCCCCCCCATGTGCCAAGCATCACTGCTGCTCCAGCGTTGCCCGGCGACACACCCACGCTGACTAAGAGAGGAACGAGCACTACAGCGAGCAGTGCGCACGCAGCGGATGCGCTGGTGATGATCATGTTCACGACGAAGGTCATTACGACGGCAACCCAGATCGCGACCGCAGGCTTGTCGATCCAGCGAAAGCGGAGGAGCCAATGTCGTACTCCCTCAGCGAAGTGACGCTTGGAGATCAGACGAACGAAACCGAACGCGAGAAGCACAACTGAGAATCCGGGCCGCCAGTCAACGAGATGGCCGTTAAAGGAGTTCGAAGAATGCAAGGCGTAGGCAATCGCCAATCCGCCAAACACGAGCGCTAGGCGAACGTCGAGTTTTACACGCGGCGTGTCTTCGGCTGCGGGAACAACTTGTTTGTCACGGCGTACGAAACGAGCGCGGTAGCCGCGCATGGCAAGAATGGTACCGAGGATTAATGCAATGGTCGTACAAATGTCGCGAACGGAGTACGCCTGGACAACGACGAAACTTGCCTCAATTTGCGCGATGTGGCCATCGCACGTTTCGCCATCGAGGAGACGAGTTCGAACGATCACCGCATGGCTGCGGTCCGCCAAGTAGGGAAGCTCGGTCTTGCTATCGGCTGAAACCGAAATCGCCGGACCCGTTCGGAAGAGAAGCTCAATAGGCCGCTGGCAAGAGCGACCTTTATCTTGTGTAAAGCGGATGCTCTTTCGTGTCCGGATCGGGCTCGCGTTCGTGCACTCATTGGAGATTTGTGCAATGCGAGAGTGGTGATCTTCGACAAATCCGTCGTCGTAATCTGCGGTTCCGATAAGCCAGCCTGAAGGGCAATCTGCGCGCAGTTTGCTCTTAAATGGGACCTCGTCCGTGCTTTCGCAGATGTATGAACCCCCAAAGATGTATCCGAATGATAGGGCGCCGACGAGGAGAAATAGGATACCGCGACTGATCTCGTCCCTCATCTTTATACGGCGGGTGCAACGCGCACCGCCTGGGCTTGAGCTGCCTCAAAGGTATCGACGAGCATTTGGATGATGGCTGGATCCTTTGTCCTAAAGCTGACCTCTCGAGCCTTTTCGCCCTCAGTAAACAGCGAAAAAATAGCTTCTTCTTTGTCTCGCACCCAGAAGAACACTGGTGGGCCCAGATTGATGTCGGAGAGTTCATATACGTCGACGCCGGCATTTGCGAAATTTCGGCGACACTCCGCGTCGTTGCGTAGTAATGCGTTAAAGAAGTCATCGAAGTTTCGCGGGGCCAGGTGCGGGTGTTTTCTGGAGAATTGCCTCCATCTGTCCTCGTCGAGCAGGGCTTTTAGGCCGGCTTCGCCACTCTTTACGTAGTCCTCGAATTGTTTGCGTCGCTCCTTGTCGGCGCATTCGCCACTGTATGAGATGACTTTGACGTCCACGTTCTTGGTGGACGCAAGGCCTGCGACGGTGTGGATGTAGTCGGTCGAGTGTGTGGCGTTGCTGAGTTGCCCATATGCAGCAACATCGCTTGCGATGAGAACCCGAGTGTGAGCGCCGGAGATGAGCGTCACGATCGGTGAGATGTTGTCGGGGAATCGCGCAATCGCGCGTGTTGCTATCTCATTGGCGACGTTCTCGAGCCTTAGGACAACCTCTTCGAGGCGTTTCGACGCCACAGTCTCGAACTGATCGGCCTTGTGTGATCGCGCGGTCGTCTCATCGGCGACCTTCTCGAGATTTGTCACAACCTCCCCGAGACGCGTCGAGGCATGGTCTTCGAAAGTTGCTGCCTTGTCTGCATATGCATCGGCGTCCCTCATGGCCCTCCTGGTGAGGACAATTCCAATGACCGCGCCTATGACTCCGACAACGCCCGCGGCCAACGATATCCAATCGAAGAGGCTGTGTTCAGATGTGTTCATGAAGTGACGATCTGTCGATAGATTGCGGAGAACGCAAGACGATGTCGTGTCATGAGCGCGTTGTGGCGGTGACTCGACCGTCGCCATGAGCGCGAATAGCGAAGTGCGCTACGGTCTGAGCGCCTCTGCGCGATGTTCACGGTCAATGGGGCGTTGGCGGTGGCAGGTAGTCGCCGCTCGGTTGACCGTTTCGGAGTGCCGACTCGCGATCGTAGCGCTCGCGAACGGAATTGATAGCCGCATCAACCCACACACCACACACCTTCCAAGCATACAAACTGATCGTATATCAGTGTCGGTATTCGCAGCAACGGAATCGTGCCAGGACGTATAGGTGCAGCAACTTGCTGCAGGGGCGTAGACAGGTCGGCCGTCAAGTAGGTAGCTGCACGAGATCGCTGACAGCACGACAGCGGTCGTGGAAGTCGCAGCCTGGGACGTCGGCGCAACCGTTAGAAGGCTCGCATCGATTGGATGTTTACCGTCGAGCGCTTACCCGCGCGCTGCACACACACGCCGGCGCCGCCTTCGCGTGAACCGATCGTATGCTCGGTTGCCCGGTACTAGGCGGCCGCGAGCTCGCGGATGTCGGGAATCTCGACGATGGACTTCGGCGCGCCGACCTTCACGCACTGGAGCATCGCCTTGCCGACCTGCTCGAGCGTCAGCGCCGGGAAGAACAGCTTGAGGAGCGGCGCGAACACGAGCGCGATCTTGTAACCAGTCTTCAGGTGCTTCTGACCGCGCTTGGGCGTCATGAGCCCGGGACGGAAGTTGTAGACGCCCTTCAGCGGCAGCTTTGCGAGCGCGGACTCGGCGCGGCCCTTCACGCGCTGCCACATCCGTTTGCCGTTCTCGTCGGTGTGCGAGCCGGTGACGTACGTCAGCACGAGGTTGGGATTCAGGCGGGCGAGCGTGGTCGCGAACGCGAGCGGCGTGTCGTACGAGATCGCGGTGTAGTCGGCTTCGCTCATGCCGACCGAGCTGACCCCGGCGCAGTAGAAGCAGCCGTCGTAACCGGTGAGTTGCGCTTCGACGTCGCCGAGCTTCTGGAAGTCGGCGACCTGGAGCTGCTCGAGCTTCGGGTGGGATTGGTTCACCGGCTTGCGCGAGACGGCGAGCACCTTCTCGACATCGGGACTCTCGAGGCATTGGAGCAGGACGCCTTCGCCGACCATTCCGGTCACGCCCGTCACGATGATGCGCATGACCACGGTGTACACCAGTGATACCGTTCGAGGGTGCAGCTCGCTCAGGTCGCGGCTTTCGCCGAGAGCCTCGCAAACGTCACGGTCGGTGCGCGGTGGAACAACAAGACGTGGTTGGTGAACGACCGCGGGTTTCTGTGGGAGCGCCCGCTCTCGAAGGCGGATATCAAGCGCTACGGCGATGCAACGCCGCCACAGGGCGAGCTGATCGCGCTCTCGACCGAGAACCTCGACGCGAAGGACGCGCTGCTCGCGATGGAGCTGCCGGGGTTCTTCACGATCGAGCACTTCAACAACTATCCGGCGGTGCTCGTCGAGCTCCGGCTCGCGAACGCGCGCGACGTGAAGGCGGCGATCAAGAGCGCGTACCAGGCGGTCGCCGCGATGCCTCCGCCGAAGAAGAAGAAGGCTAGCGCGAAGTCACGATCGAAACCCGGCCGTCGACCGAGCCGAGCGCGATAGCTTCGTCGTGCACCGCGATCGCGGTGACCATCGCGGGTGAGCTGCCGAACACGAACGGCTCGTCGTGGACGACCTTGCCGGTGTCGAGATCGAGCGCGAGGAACGTGCCGTCGAGCAGGCCGGCGACGACGCAGCCTTGCCAGATCGCCATCGCGGCGATACCGCCGGCGATCTCGTGGCGCCACAGCGAGCGACCGGTGAGCTCGCATAGCTCGATGATGCCGACTCGCGAGCCCTTCGGGTTGTGGACGAGAAAGCCGCGAGCGAGCCGACCGTCGCCGACGAGCACGCCGATGCTGCTCATCGTGTGAAGCGCTTCGCCGTCCCACGGCATGCGGACCTCGATGTCGCCGCTTGGCGTGATCGCACACAATCGCTTGCGCTCGTGCGCACGCGCGGTGTCGCCTTGTAGAAAATAGAGCTCGTCGCCGCCATCGAGGCGGATGAAGTGGTTGAACACGTCGAAGCCGCCGAGCGCGAGCTCGGTGGTCGTGCCGTCGGGTTCGAGGATCGTGCTCTTGCGGCGGGTCCGTGTCTCGATGCTGCGACACAGGATCCGCCCGCGGCGATCGACGGAGCAGGTGTGCGGCACCGTGAACGACTTCACGAGCTCGAGCTGCGTGCCGGCGAGCGCGAACAGCTGAGAGATCCGCTGGTGGGTCTCGACCAGAACGAGCAGGCCGCGGGCGTCGTGTCGCCAGAGGCCCGTGACTCGCCGGTCGACACTCAATTCCTGCGTGCGATTCGTCGCCGGTTCCCAGAGCAGCAGGCGTCCGTTCACCGTGCCGATCGCGACGCGGCCGTCGGCGACCCACTCGATCGCGGTCACGCCGGTGTGACGCTCGAGCATCGCGTCGTAGCGGTCGTAGATCGGATTCGGCTCCGGTTCGGTTGCCGGACGACCGCGCGACGGCTCGAGGCGCGGATCGGCGTTCGACGACTCGTCGGGGCTCCAGCCGGTCCCGTCGCCGGCGCGTGCGGGTCTGAGCTCGAACGTCATCTCGCCTGTCGGATCCTCGTCGGTCGCCGGCGCCACGTTCACCTCGAGCTCGTCGCCGTGCCACACGACGCGCCTGGCCTCGCGATTCTCGGTCAGCTCCGAGTGGGAGGCGCCGGTCCGCCAGTTCCAGATCAGGAGCTGGCCCTCGAACATGTAGCCGCCGTCGTAGGAGCCGGCGCCGATCGCGAGCTCGTCGCGCGTCGGGTGAAGCGCGATCGCGTTGACCTCCCACCGCGTGTGGAACCGCGCGAGCAGCGCGCGGGTGCGAGCGTCGTAGATACCGATGGCGTTGCGGCTGTGACCTTGATAGACGGCACGCGCGCTGTCGGCGAGGTAGCCGTCGTGCCACGCGAGCGCGATCACGTCGCCGCGCTCGTCGGCGGCGACCAGGCTCGTGCATTCGGGAAATGGCGTCTCGGTGCGTGCCGCGTACGGCACCATGATCAGCGCCATCGACGCGGCCAGAACGCGACGGTCGCCATCGGGATCAGCGGCCACAGGAGCGGCACCCACAGCGGCTGATGCAGTACGCCGACGAGAAGCAGCACGATCGTCAGCGCGATCAGCGCGACGCGCACCCGCGCGAACGTGACCTGCGCCGCCGACGACAGGAACACGATCGCGAGGTCGATCGGCAGCCACACCAGTACGATCTCGTTCATCCGGAAGTAGGGCAGTGGGCTGGCGATCGCGAGCAGCGCGAGCGCGACGCCGAGCAACCAGTACGGCACGACCGCGATTGCGAGCCCCGCGCGCTGGAAGCGACCTCCAGCACGCGTGATCCACACCGGCGAGGTCAGCATGAAGATCAACAGTGCGAACACCCATCGTCCGCTGTTCGGGTGCGGCGTGGTCGGGATGCCGCGTGCGGTGCACGACGGATCGTCGTCGTGGATGCACTCGTCGCGTTCGTTGAGCTTGTACGGCTGCACGCCCCACTTGGCCTGGACCGCTTCGCGCAGGAACTGCGGCAGGAACATGCGGTCCCAGTACGTCGGCACCCGGTCACCGGTACGGCCGAGGATCATGTCGGTGACGACGAGCGGCAGCTGCATGCCGCTGAAGCCTTCGCGCGCGTAGTCGCGGAAGGTCCGCCCGTCGGACGTCTCGGGCATCTTCGACAGCGCGTGATCGGTGACGTTGTCGATGATGTCGCGGATCCGCGTCGTGCAGTTGTCGCTGAAGTGGTCGTACGCGTAGTAGCGATGCGCGTCGAGGATGTCGTCCTCGAGCTTCGCGATCAGCTGCGATTTCTGCGCGGCATCGAGTGGAATCGGCTGGACCCAGATCGTGCGGTCCTCCTCGAGGTAGTTCTCGAACAGCGCCTCGGGCGTCTGCGTTCCGACCCAGAAGCTGTGCGTACCGCGGACGAAGCCCCACGACATCTGGAGCGGGTGCTGGAAGTCGGCATAGCCGTAGTTGAAGCAGCGATCGAACGGCTCGTGATGGGCGAGGCTCGCGCGCAGGCCGTTCTGGGTCACGCAGATCGCGATGTGGCCGTGGCGCTCCCAGACGAGCGAACCGACGCCGATCGTGACGAGCTCGACCTGCGGACGAGCGTCGGTGATCGCCGGTTGAGCGGCAGCGGTCGCCGCGGCGAACAAGACGACCAGCGCCACCGCGCGAGGAGTCATTGTGTGGAGACTAGCAGTCTGAACACCGCAGGCGGGACGTGCCTTGGGTGGATAATCGCGCGCAATCGTACGCCAATTCGAGTGTCTCGGTCTGCATGCGCATCGATCGAGAGGCGTTCCTCGTCGCAGTAGCTGCACTCGCCGGATGCCAGCAAGATCGGTCGCAGCTGGAGAAGGCGAAGCCCGTCGTCCAACCGCCGGCCCCGGCCGTCGCCGTGGTGCGGCCGCCGATTCCGGAACCGGTGAAACCGCCGATCGTGATTCCGCCGCCACCGCCGGCGCCGCCGCCCGTTGCGGTGCGTCCGACGCGGCAGACGCCGCGCCAGTGGTTTCGCACGCTGACCAGCTCGCAGCGCGAGAAGGTAAAGAGCTCGTGCTCGGATTACCTGGCGCGAGAGTGCAGGGCGAGCTTGCGCATGGCGACGCCACGATGGGTCGGTGATCCCGCCGACGTCGAGAAAGAGATCGCGTCGCTCGAGCCCGAACCGGTCGCGAACCTGCCGATCGCGAAGATCGCCGCGTATTGCAAGAACGACTTCCCACCGCCGAGCTGCGAGACCCCACTCGTGATTGCATTCGACAACCAGCCGGTCGAGTTCGCACCGGCCGCCGGCGAGCGGTTCGCATTCGTCCCGGGCGCACCGATGGCGAGCGATTGGCCGACGGCAACGACGCCGTGGATCGCGATCGACCTCGACGGCGATGGTGCGATCTCGAGCGGCGCGGAGCTGTTCGGCTCGTCGACCGTGCTGCCGGGCGGTGGTCGCGCGCCGAATGGATTCGAGGCGCTCGCCGCGCTCGATGCGAACGGCGATGGCGTGCTCGACGCGCGCGATCCGATGTTCGAGAAGCTCGTGCTGTGGAGCGATCGCGACGGCGATCATCGAAGCTCTCCCGACGAGCTGCGCCCCCTCTCGAGCGTCGTCACGCGGATCTCGCTGGCGTACACCCGCGATGCGCGGTGCAACGATCGCGACGACTGCGAAGGCGAGCGCGGCGCGCTGCACTGGAGCGACGCGGCCGGCGCAGATCACGTCGGTACGGTGATCGACGTGTACATTCCGCGCAAGTGACGTTCTCCGCGCGTATCGATGCCGCACACGCTCGCCTGCGCACGGTCGGCGTCACGGGCACGAATGGCAAGACCACGACGACCTCGATGGTCGCGGCGATCGTGGCCGCCGCTGGCGAGCCTGCGGCGCGAGTAACGACGCTCGGCGCGTGGGTCGAACACGAGCGCGTCACCGGCCCGGATCTCGTCGACGAGTTTCTCGCGACCGTCGAGCTCGCGGCAGCGCGCGGCGTGAAGACGATCGCGATCGAGATGACGTCGAAGGCGCTCGCGGGCGGCGTCGCGCGCAAGTGGCGCCCCGACGTCGCCGTGGTCACGAACGTGACCCGCGATCATCTCGACATGCACGGGACGATGGAGGCGTATCTCGCGGCGAAGGCGCAGATCGTCGTCGCGCTCGCGCCAGGTGGATTCGCGGTCCTGAACGGCGACGATCCTGCGGTCGCGTTGATCGCGGAGCTCGTCCCGGCAGGAGTCGAGCTGCTTCGCTTCTCCCAGCGCGATCCGAGCGCCGCGCTGTACGCAGAGCGGATCGAGGTCTCGCCGACCGGCACGCGGATCACGCTCCGCGGCGCGCTCGCCGGCACGCTCGAGCTCCGCGTCGTCGGCGGTGTCCACGCCCAGAACGCGATGGCGGCCGCACTCGCGGCGCACGCGCTCGGTTACTCGGACGATGCGATCCGGGCCGGCCTCGCCGCGTACGAAACCGTCCCCGGGCGGTTCGAGGTCGTCGCGCGCGAGCCGCTCGTGGTCGTCGACTACGCGCACACGCCGGATGGTCTCACCGGCACACTCGCGACCGCGCGCGAGCTCTCGGATCGCGTGATCTGCGTGTTCGGTTGCGGCGGCAATCGCGATCGCGGCAAGCGCCCCGAGATGGGCGCGATCGCCGATGGCGATGCCGACCTCGTCGTGCTCACGAGCGACAACCCGCGCCACGAGGAGCCGGAGGCGATCGCCGCCGACGTCCTCGCTGGAGTCCCGACGCCGCGTGCTGAATGGATCGTCGAGCTCGACCGTGCCCGCGCGATCGAGAAGGCGATCGCTCTCGCGAACCCGACCGACATCGTCGTGATCGCCGGTAAGGGCCACGAGCAGGCTCAGGAAATCGCCGGCGCGTCGCACCCGTTCTCCGACGCCGCGATCGCGCGCGCTATCGCAGGGTCGCGAAGTACATCGTGAGCATGTCGGCGACGGCATCGGCCCAGCGGTGGACCTCGGCCTTGGTCAGACGCTGCTCGGAGACCTCCTTGCCGAGCGCTTTCATCGTACCGAACATGAGCTGACCGGCGAACCGGCGCTGGGCCGGCGTCGCGCGGGGTGCGGCGAGCGCGAGAAAGTCGCGAGCCACGCCCTCGCTTCGCTGGCGCCGCGTGCGCGCCTCGGGCGAATCTTCGTAGCGCGGCATCGCCGCGTCGAGCGCCAAGCGCAGCGGTGCCTCCTCGCACTCGGACTCGAAGAACGCTCGCATCAGCGCGCGGAGGCGCTGTGGTGCGGGGAGTGACCGGTCGCCGAGGATCGCATCGATCACCGCGCCGGTCTGTGCCCACTCGTCGACCTGGAGCCGATAGAGGATCGCCTGCTTGTTCGGGAAGTACTGGTAGACCGAGCCGATGCTCACGCCCGCCGCCTCCGCGACCCGGATCGTCGTGAACTTCTGCGCGCCCTCGCGCTCGAGAACCTGAATAGCCGCCTGCAGGATGTCGGCGACCAGCTGGGTCGATCGGGCCTGGATCGGCGTTCTTCTCGACGGTGAAGCAGGGCGACGTTTGCGTGGCAAGACAGCCTCCGGGAACGCGAATACCGAACGTGAATGATTAGTCATATTTTACGAGCATGACGAATCACGAAGCCACTCTCCGCAAGCCAGCCGTCGCGGCCTTGATCGCGCGCCTGTTCGGAGAGGCCCAGCAGAGCAACGCCGCGCTGTACGAGATGCTCGGCCAGATCCCAGCCGAGGAGCGCGCGCGCCGGATGTCCGATCCCAATGCGGACTACCGCCAGTTCTACGGCCGGGTGAAGAACCACTACATGGCCGTGTCGCAGGACACCGCGACGCTGCTCTACATGCTCGGCCGCGCGAACCATGCGCGCGCGGTCGTCGAGTTCGGTACGTCGTTCGGGATCTCGACGATCCATCTCGCCGCGGCGGTGCGCGACAACGGCGGCGGTCGCGTGATCGGCAGCGAGCTCGAGCCGGGCAAGGTCGAGCAGGCCCGGAAGAACCTCGCCGAGGCGGGCCTGGCAGACCTCGTCGACATCCGCGAGGGCGACGCGCTACAGACGCTCGCGCGCGACCTACCCGAGACGATCGACTTCGTCCTGCTCGACGGCCACAAGCCGCTGTATCTGCCGATCTTCGAGCTCGTCGCACCGCGGCTGCGTAGCGGCAGCGTCATCGTCGCCGATAACGTCGATGCGAGCCCGCAGCTGGTCGCACGTATGCGCGCGCCCGACAGCGGCTTCATGTCGGTTCCGTTCGGAGAAGACGTCGAAGTCTCGCTGAAGGTCTAAGATGCCCCTGTGAAAGTCGTAGTCGTCGCCGCCTTCGTCCTCGCGAGCTCGCTCGTTGCCGATAGCAGCCCCGGGCCGCAACCGCTGCCGTTGCCGCCGCCGTTGCCGACGCCGAAAGACGAGGCGTACCCGGGCACGCTGAAGATCACGGTGGACGTCAGCGACATCGAGCACCGGGTCTACCGCGTCCACGAGGACATTCCGGTCGCGGCCACCGGTGATGTCGTGCTCCAGTACCCGCGCTGGTTGCCCGGTACCCACGCTCCCGAGGGCAGCATCGATCGCTTCGCCGGGCTCGTGATCCAGGCCAATGGCAAGCGGATCGAGTGGCTGCGCGACACCGTCGACGTGTTCTCGTTCCACGTGCCGGTGCCGGCGGGCGTGAAGTCGCTGAGCGTCGACTTCACGTACCTGTCGGCGGCCCACCATGGCGTCGGGCCCCAAGAGGTCGGTCGCAACCTCCTCGTGCTCGACTGGCCGACGGTCGTGCTGTATCCGGCGGGCTATTTCACGCGGCAGATTCCCGTCGACGCGAGCGTCCGCGTCCCCGATGGCTGGAAGGTCGCGTGCGCGCTCGAGGTCGCCTCGACGCGCGGCGCGGTGACGGTCTTCAAGACGGCGCCACTCGAGACAGTCGCGGATTCGCCGGTTCACGCGGGCCGCTACTACAAGCGCTACGACGTCGCGGCCGACAAGACACCGGTGTTCTTCGACCTGATGGCCGACCGGCCAGAGCTCGTCGAGCTCGTGCCGGCGCAGGTCGCGCTGCAGCGCGCGATCGTCGAGCAGGCGACGCGGCTGTTCGGTTCGCATCACTACGATCACTACGACTTCTTGTTCCACCTGAGCGACGAGCTTGGCTGGAACGTGACGCTCGAGCACCATCGCGGCGCCGAGTACGGCGAGCAGCTGAACAACTTCATCGATTGGGACAAGACCGCGGCGTGGCGCGACGTGATCGCGCACGAGTACGTCCACTCGTGGGACGGCAAGTTCCGCCGGCCCGCGGATCTATGGACGCCGACCTACAACGTGCCGATGCGGGACTCGCTGCTGTGGGTCTACGAGGGCGGAACCCAGTACTGGGGCGAGCTCGTGACGGCGCGCGCAGGCCTGTGGACGAAGCAGCAGGCGCTCGACGTGCTCGCGATGACCGTCGCAGCCCTCGATACCGAGCCGGGCCGGACCTGGCGCGCGCTCCAGGACACGACGAACGACGAGATCATCAACCCGCGCCGGCCGATGTCGTGGCCGGGCTGGCAGCGGTTCGAGGAGTACTACCCGGAGGGCGCGCTGATCTGGCTCGATGCCGATACGCTGATCCGCGAGAAGACGAAGGGCGCGAAGTCGCTCGATGACTTCGCGCGCGCGTTCTTCGGCATCGACAACGGGAGCTACGTGCCGGTCGTCTACACGTTCGACGATGTCGTGAAGACGCTGAACAGCGTCTATCCGAACGACTGGGCGACGTTCCTCCGGACCCGGCTCGATGGCCACGGCCCGGGCGCACCACTCGATGGTCTGCGCCGCGGTGGCTACAAGCTCGTCTTCACCGACAAGCCGAGCGAAATCTGGACGTCGATGGAGGAGACCCGGCTGAAGGGCGTCGATCACTCGTATTCGATCGGCGTGATCGTCGACAAGGACAACGTGCTCGCGAATGTGATGTGGGACAGCCCGGCGGCGAAGGCCGGTGCGCTCGCGGGCTCGAAGGTGATCTCCGTCGATGGCGTCGCATTCGAGCCGGCGCGGCTCAAGCTCGCGATCGAGAGCGCGAAGACGGCGAAAGAGCCGATCGAGCTCGTCCTCCAGAACGGCGAGCGCGTGTTCACCGTGAAGATCAACTACCACGGTGGTCTGCGCTATCCGCACCTCGAGCGCGATCCGAAGCAGCCCGCGCTCCTCGACGACATCCTCGCGCCGCGCAAGTCGTGACGTCACGTGTCGTCACGCGAGCGCTTGATCGCGTCGACACACCACGCAGTTACGCGCGCGAGCGGGTCGAGATCGCGGGCACGTCGCTTGCGATGGGGCGCTCCCCACAAGGAGAATCCCGATGTCTCAGAAACTTTTCACGTGCACCGCGTTCGCGCTGATCGCCGGCGCTTCCACCACCGCGCACGCGGGCGATACCTACGGCGGCAGCATCGAGGACGCCTACAAGTGCGAAGCCGAGATCGCCGCGTGGGATGCCGCGCCGAACGGCTGGACCTGGCTCGACGACGCGCTCGAGAACAACAAGCTGTCGCCCGCGTGCAAGGCGATATTCGACGGCAGGATGCCCGCGTGCCTCAAGGACGAGAGCATGCAGTGGAAGCTCAAGGACCCCGAGATCCAGAAGGGCATTCCGAACCGAGCGTGTCACCAGAACGTGTTCGGCGGGATCTGGGAGCAGGTCACGAACGATCGCCAGCAGAAGAAGCACGCCGAAGAAGAAGCAAAAGCGAAGGCCGAGCGCGACGCGAAGGCCGCCGCAGAGGTCGCCGCGCGCGAGTTGCCGAAGGCGAAGAAGCATGATGCCGGGCTCGAGAAGCTCGTGTCGAACGCGTATCGCAAGGACTATCCCGACGGGAAGATCCTGAAGGTGATCCTGTTCGATTGGTCCGACGAGTACGAGAAGGACGCGTTCGACCGCGTCACCGGCCGCGACCTCGATGCGACGGTCGTCAACAAGCAGCCCGATGGCCGCTGCTTCATGCACAACGAGTACTGGCTGCAGTACGGCAATGGCCGCTCGTTCTCGGGGCCGCTGTCGGCGCGCGGCGCTGGCTCGGCGAGCGATACCGAGATCCTGTGCAGCAAGGTCGAGCCGGCGGCGAAGAAGAAGTGATCAGAACAGCCGGCGCGCTTGGTCCGTGCGCGGCACGCCGAACAGATAGTCATCGGCCGCGCGCGGCACGTGACAGCTATGGCACGCGCTGACCGCGCCGATCTGTTGCGGCGTTCCGCTCGGATCGGCCTCGGCGAACCACCAGTCGTCGAGCGTCGGATCGAAGCCCGCGGGCGCCTTCGCGATCGCCGTGATCGACGAGACCGCACCTTGCGGATCGAGGACCTCTCGCACGATCACGGTGCCGACACCGACCGTCAGCGGCGCCGTCGCTTCGGTCTCGGGATGGATCCGCCAGTACGTCCCCGCATCGCCCGTGATGTAGACATTGATCTCGAACGTGCCGACCGTCGACGCGTACGAGATCTTGTTGACGGGCTCGAACGCGCGCGACTTGTACGTCATCACCGTTGCCATCGTCGCGAGGTCGAACGGGCTCGGCACGTGCGCAGCTGCGGCATCGGGCGCCGTGGGCTCGGCTGCTGACCCGGTCTCTGCTGGGGTTCCGTTCGTGATGGGTAGGCTGCAGGAGGCGAGGACCAGACAGAACACATACTTCACTTCTTGAGCTCCTCGATCATGGCCGCGCGATCGGCGTCGCTCGGCAGGCGGAATAGCGGCGGTGGCATCGTCAAGCGCGTGTCGAGCGACTTCTGGATCCGCTCGATCGCAAGGTCCTTCTCGGCGCGCGACATCTGGTCGAGCTGGTCGACGAGGAAGCGATCGCGCGACAGCGTCGGATCGAGGCGCGCGTTATGGCACTGCTGGCATTGCTGGACGAGGATCGCCTTGCCGTCGCTGCCGGGCTTCGGCGCGAAGCCCATGTCGGCGAGCCCGGCGCCGAGCAGCACGTCGCGGATGTCGAGCTTAAGCGTCGCGCCATTGCGATACGCGACGTACGCGTCGGTCGCGGTCGCGAGCAGCGCCGGATCGGTGACCTTGACGTCGTGATACGGCGCCGCGATCGCGCGGCCAGCGGCGCCCGCGGTGTAGACGTCGGTCCAAGCGGTGCTCCAGCCCATCGGCACGTTCGCGGCGGGTTGGGTCGGCACGTTCGTGCTGACCTGCTGCTCGACCATCGTCGATGGGAACGGGTTCGGCTGGTCGCCGAAGCCCGCGGCGCGGATGAACTGCGCCATCAGCTCGGGGTCCGACTTGTCGATCAGCTGCGCGGGGATGCCACCGTAGACCTCGGTCGTGCCGTGCGCCGCGTGAAAGTCTGCGAGCAGCGCCTGGCCGCCATCCGTCGACGCGCTGAACCAGTGCGTGTGGGGCGCTTCGATCTCCTGCATCCGCAGGATCAGTGGATCGGCATCGGTACCGGCGCCGATGTGACACTGCCGGCAGTCGGCGATCGTGTTGTTGAGCGCGGTCGTCGATTCGTAGATCCGGATGTTGCTCCAGCCGGTCGTCTGGTTCGGCGTGTCCATGTCTTCCGGCGTGCAGTTCGTGCCGCACGTCTTGTCGAACTGGACGAGGTAGAAGTTCACCGCCATGTCGCCCGGCGAGTACGACGCGACCTCGACGAATGACTCGCCCGGGTCGTACGCGACGAACGTGTAGTCGCGCGGCGGCTTTCCGTCCGGGCCGAGCGGCGAGAAGATGAACGCGGTCGGCGCGATCGCAGACACTTCGCGCGCGGTCAGCGCCGACGAATGGCCGAGGATCGCGAAGCCAGGATTGCCGCCGGTGCCGTTGCCACCATCGGGCACGCGGAACTGGAGATCGAGCAGCGCGAGAAACTCGGCGAGGCTGTGCGGCTGCGGGATGGTCTCCTGACAGAACCGATTCGTCAGGCGGTCGGCCTGGTCGGGGAACGACGTGTCCGTCGGATCGTGATCGCAGAGCTCGGCGTGAGCGTCGGCCGGCGACTTCAGCGTGTCGAACACGTCGGCCGGAAGCGCGTTCGGAAGCTGCGCGGAGATCGTCGGCGCATCGATCGCCGCACAACCCGCGCAGACGACAAGAGCGGCCAACTTCATGGCCCCCGCTATCGCAAGGACCAGGCCGCGAATCGACCGCGTCAGAACGCGGGGTTAGCGCGCGTTGTGCAGAGCACTTGCACAACCGCGACTCACAATTTGTGAACCTTCACGGCGGGCGGATCCATTTCGATCGCTGAGGGGTCGACCACCGGCGGCGGGGGCGATGGCGTCGGCCCATCGACGTGAGGCGCGATCATCGCCGGCTGAGGCGGTGGAGCAATCGCGTGGGAGTGCGAGCGCGCGAGTCGAAAGATCAGCGCCGCGAGGAGGACCACCGCGCCCGCGATCACGACGCGCGAGATCAGATTCGGCGGTTGCTGCATCGGCACCGTGCGGACCTCGGTCGCGCTCGGCGTCGCCATCGCTGCAGGCACGACGTTGACCGCGGTGGTCGAAGGCCGGGCTGAAACGATCGGTAACAAATCGGTCGTCTGCTCGTCGCGCAGCTTGTCGAGCCGGCTGCGAACCTCCGCGAGCGTCGGCCGATCGTCCGGCGCCTTCGCGAGCATCTGGTTGACGAGCTCGTCCGCGGGGCGGGCCTTGGGCTCGAACGAGCTGGCAAGCGGCGGCTTCAGCTTCGCGTGCTTCTGGATCAGGTCGTACGCATTCGCCGCGTTGAACGGCGCGCGGCCGGTCAGCAGCTCGAACATCACGACGCCGAGCGAATAGATATCGACGCGACCATCGAGCTGGGTGCCGCGAACCTGCTCCGGCGAGATGTAGCGCGGCGTCGCGATCAGCACGCCCGGTCGGGTCTCCTCGACGCCGCCGATCGGCCCCTGATCGCCGAACAGCTTCGCGATCCCGAAGTCGAGCAATTTCACCGAGTGGACGTGCCGTCGACGGGCGAGGAAGATGTTGTCGGGCTTGAGATCGCGATGAATGATGCCGACCTCGTGCGCGGCCTCGAGCGCGTGCGTGACCTCGGTGATGATGTCGCACAGCTCGTCGGGCGACAGCCGCTTGCGCGCCGCGCGGACCGCGAGCGTCTCGCCTTCGAGCAGCTCCATCACGAGGTAGGGCAGGCCGTCGTCCGTCATGCCGAACCCGAACACGTCGACGATGTTCGGATGGCCGATCAGGTTCACCGCGCGCGCTTCCTTGATGAACCGGTTGACCGCGTTGTCGCTCTTGGTCTGATGGAGGACCTTGATCGCGACCCGCTTGCCGATCACGGGCTGGACCGCGGCGTAAACGGTCGCGGTACCGCCGGATCCGATCGTGTTCTCGATCCGGTAGTCGCCGATCGTCGTTCCCGACTCCAGATCGCGACTCATCGCTCCGACGGTAACGCATCCAGCGCATGTGAGATACTCCGATCGGGTGCCGCAACAAACGACGGTCACGACGTTCGTGCCCCGCGAGACGGATCAGCTGTTCTTGCTGATCGTCGGTGACGGTGTGCTCGCGACCGAAGCGCTGCCTTCGCGCGGTCAGGTCTCGTTAGGTCGCGCACCGGAATGTGACGTCCGTATCGACGACGTTTCGATCTCGCGCAACCACGCAATTCTCGACCTCGATTCGCCGTTTTCGATCATCGACAACGCGAGCGCGAACGGTACGTGGATCGATGATCGCCGGCTGACCGCGAATCAGGCGGTCCCGATCCGGATCGATCAGGCGATCCGGTTAGGCAGCGTCATGGTGATGGTCCAGCGCCGGGCTGCCACGACTGCCGCTCCAAGACGTTTGCGCACTCACGAATATTTCGAGAGCCGACTCGAGGACGAGTGCGATAGAAACCGACCTTTCGCGATCGCCCACGTGATCGGCGAGGACTCCGCGGTGCTCCGCCAGCTCGCGGCGAGCGTGCTCGCGGGAGATGACGTGATCGCTTCGTACGCGCCGGGCGAGCTCGAGCTGCTGCTGCTCGGCGACGAGACGCGCGGCCTGGTCGCAGAGCGCACGCTCGACACCGCGTTCGAAGCGCGCGGGATCGTGGCGCGGATCGGTTCTGCGTCCTGGCCTCGCGACGGGCGCGAATCACACGTCCTCGTCGCGCGAGCGCGCAGCCGCGCTGAAGGTCAGGTTCTCGCGACCGGCGATGGCGACGTCGTGGTCGCGGACGAGCGGATGCGCGCGCTGTATCAGATGGTCGCGCAGGTCGCCCAGGCCGAGATCAGCGTGTTGCTCCAGGGCGAGACCGGGGTCGGCAAGGAAGTCTTCGCCGAGACGATCCATCGCCGGTCGCCCCGCGCCGACAAGCCGTTCTTGAAGTTGAACTGCGCGGCGCTGCAGGAGTCGCTGCTCGAGAGCGAGCTGTTCGGCTACGAGAAGGGTGCGTTCACCGGCGCGGTCCAGGCGAAGCCGGGCCTGCTCGAGGTCGCTGCCGGCGGCGTCGTGTTCCTCGACGAGATCGGCGAGCTGCTGCCGAACCTCCAGGCGAAACTGTTGCGCGTGCTCGACGAGAAGAAGCTGACTCGGGTCGGCGGCCTCCAGCCGCGGCCGATCGACGTGCGGATCGTGTCGGCGACGAACCGCGATCTAGATGCGGACGTCCGCGCGAACACGTTCCGCCGCGACCTGTTGTATCGGTTGAACGGGTTCTCGATCCTGATCCCGCCGCTGCGCGAGCGCGTCGAGGAGATCCTGCCGCTCGCCGGCAAGTTCGCGACCGCGATCGCCGTGCGCTCCGGTCGGCCCGTGCCGCGGATCACCGATGCTGCGATCGCGATGCTGCGCGCGTATAGCTGGCCAGGCAACGTGCGCGAGCTGCGCAACGTGATCGAGCGCGCGATGGTGCTCGCGACCGGCAACACGATCGATACGCGCGATCTGCCCGAGGAGCGGATGCGCGCGTCCTCGGACGTGCCCGCGGAGCCACAGCTCGTCGCGCAACACGAGAGCATCGACTCGGTCGAGAAGCAGAAGATCCTCGCGGCGCTCGAGACGTGCGCCGGCAATCAGACGCACGCGGCGAACCTCCTCGGGATCTCTCGGCGCACGCTGATCAACAAGATGGAGAAGTTCGCGCTGCCGCGCCCGCGGAAGCGCTAGTAACCGATCTGCTCGAGATCCTCGGCGAGGTCCTCGAGCTTGCGATCTGGAGCGAGCTGCGCGAGCAGTGCGGCATCGAGCGGCTTACCGGTCATCACGGCATAGATCGCACGCAGCGGCAGCTCGCGCTCGTAGTACTCCGCGGCGAACTTGGCGTAGAGATCGACCTGGCCGCTCGGGATCGCGAGCCGGCCGTGATCGTCTCCGCGGATCGTCCAGGCTCCGTCGGCGAAGTAGCCGCCATACGTTACGTGCTCCATCGAGAACGCGGGCTCCGTGCGATGTGCGGTGAGCGCGAGCGGGAGGCCGTGAAACACGGTCGCCGGATCGGCGCGCGGTTGTTCGTGCTCGAAGCCCTTCAGGAACGCGACGTCGCCGGTGAACACGATGAAGTAGTCGTCGCCGGAGCCGTTGCGCATCGACGCCATCCGCGCATCGGGCGCCCACTTCGAGTCGAACGAGTAGTAGCGAGACTCCCAGTCGGGCGACAGGATCGCGTCGAGCATTGCGAGACCCTTGCACGTGCGCTCGAGCCGCGCGGGTGGCGTCAGGCGAGGCAGGTCGTAGTAGTCGCCCTTGTCCGCGGTGTAGATGTGCTGCTCGAGGTGGAGGCCGGTCGAGTCGAACGCGCCGAGCGCGATGCCGATCGTGGAGCCGTTGATCGGCTCCCAGAACAGATAGGCGCCGCACGTCGCACAGAACCCGCGACGCGCGTGCTCCGACGCCTGGTACCAGGTCAGGCGATCGCCGCCGGTCAGCTTGAACGCGGCGTGCTTGACCGAGGTCGCCGGCCAGAAGTGCCCGGATTGCTTGCGGCACAGCGTGCAATGACAAGCGGTGGGCGCCTCGAGCTCGCCGGTGACCTCGAAGCTGACCGCGCCGCACACGCAAGAACCCTTGTGCATACGCGGACATTAGCCCATGTAGAAACCAGGGCGGCTCGATCGTCGTAGGGTATGGCGATGCCCGAGTTCATGGTCCTGGTCATGGCGAACGAGACGGCCGACCTCGCGCCTGCCGCGACCCGGAAGCTGATCGAGGATCAAGCCGCGTACGAGCAGGCGTTGCGTGACGCGGGCGCGTATCTCGACGGGGAGCGGCTGCGTCCGTCGAACGAGGCGTATCGGGTGAGCGCGGATCGGACCGTGCGCGGGCCGTTCGCCGATCCGATCCTGACGAGCTACTACCTGATCACCGCCGAATCGCGCGATGCCGCGGTCGCGCTCGCGCGCACGTGTCCGGTTGCGCCCGGGACCACGCTCGACGTCCGCTCGGTCATGAAGGGCTCGATCCATCCGAACAAGACGAGCCAGCAGGGCCACGTCTACGCGTTTGGCGTACTCGGCGCCGCGGCGAATGAAGAGGGCTGGATCGCCGTGATGGATCGGATCGATGCGAGCACGCGCGATGCGTTCCCCGCGGAGCGCTCGCTCGGCGGCGTGCGCTTGCATGCACCGATGTTCGACGGGCCGTACCTCGAGAGCAAGGAAGTGATCGGCGGTGTGTTCTTCCTGCGGATGCACGCGATCGAAGAAGCGATCGAATGGGCGCGCGGGACGGAGTTCGTGCGGCACGGCGCCGTCGAGATCCGGGAGCTGTGGCGGAGCTGAGCGCGACACTCGACGAAGTCGTACGGCGCGAGAAGGGGCGCGTCGTCGGTGGGCTCGTGCGCCTGCTCGGCAACCTCGATGCCGCCGAAGAAGCATTTCAGGACGCCGTCGTCGCGGCGCTCGCGACGTGGCCTGGCAGCGGCACGCCCGCGAATCCGGCCGCGTGGTTGACGTCGACGGCGCGCAATCGCGCACGCGATGTCGCGCGGCATCGCAAGGTGATGCACGCCAAGGCACCGCTGCTCGCGGAGGACGAGGTCATGCCGGCGACGACGATCGAAGCGGTCAGCGACGACGAGCTCCGGCTGATCTTCACGTGCTGCCACCCGGAGCTCACGCTCGAGAGTCAGGTCGCACTGACCCTGAAGGTGGTCGCTGGGCTCTCGACGCCTCAGATCGCGCGGGCGTTCCTCGCCGAGGACAAGACGATCGGCCAGCGGATCTCGCGTGCGAAGGCCACGATCGAGGCGAAGCAGCTGCGCTACGAAGTGCCCGACCGCGCGGAGCTCCCGCAGCGCCTCGCGTCGGTGCTCGCGGTGATCTACCTCGTGTTCAACGAGGGCCACGCGAACCGCGATGACGAGCTCCAGCGCGAGGCGCTGCGCCTGGCGCGCGGGTTGTGCGACCTGTTGCCGCGCGAGCCCGAGCCATTCGGCGTGGTCGCGCTGATCGCGTTCTCGCTCGCGCGCGCGGCGACGCGCACGGATGAAGCGGGCGACGTCTTGCTCCTCGCCCAGCAAGATCGTGCGCGCTGGGATCGCCCGCTGATCAAGGAGGGCCTGATGGCGCTCGCCCGAGCCCATCGTCTCGGCGGCCGCGGCACGTACGTGCTCCAGGCCGAGCTCGCGGCGTGTCACGCGGTGGCCGGATCGTGGGACGAGACCGACTGGGCCGCGATCCTGCGCACCTACGACGAGCTCTACGCGCTGAGCGGATCGCCGGTCGTCGCGCTCAATCGCACGGTCGCGGTCGCGATGGTACTCGGGCCGCAGGAAGCGCTCGCCGCGCTGGCTCCGCTCGAGGAACCGCTCGCTCGCTACCACCTGTTCTACGCGACACGCGCGGACTTTCGCCGCAGGCTCGGCCAAGACCCCCGTGCGGACTACGAACAGGCGCTCGAGCTCGCCCCCAGCGAGGCCGACCGAAAGTTTTTGCGCAAGCAGATGTAGAAATCGCCCGGGCTCGGACGTCGTCTGGGCATGACGAACAACAATCTCAACATCACGCTCTCGTTCGACCAGACTCCCGCCCAGGTGTTCGCCGCGATCAACGACGTTCGCGGCTGGTGGTCGGCCAACCTCGAAGGCAGCTCGGCGCACGTCGGCGACGAGTTCCGCTATCGCCACGGCGACATCCACGACTCCAGCCAGCGCGTGATCGAGGCCGTGCCCGGCAAGAAGGTCGAATGGCTGGTCACCGACGCGCGCCTCAGCTTCACCAAGGACAAGCGCGAGTGGGTCGGGACGCACGTCCAGTTCGAGATCGTTCCGACGGCGCGCGGCAGCGAGCTCCGGTTCACCCACCTCGGCATCACGCCGGAGTCGGAGTGCTTCGATCGCTGCTCGAAGGGCTGGGGCTTCTACGTCGGCACCAGCCTCAAGGAGCTGATCGCGAACGGCGTCGGTCAGCCCGACCGGACCTAGAACGCGGCGGAGAACAGATCGATCGCAGCCCGGGTCCGCTGGCGCGCGCCGAACAGCGCGGTGAACCAGTGGACCTGCGCGCGTGCCGCGCGGTCGTCGCGTGCGGCTCGATCCGCCTGGGCGATGAACTCGACCGCGGTCGCGTAGTCGCCCTCGTGCTCCGCCGTGGTGGCGAGTGCGAGCTGGACGTTGACGTCGTAATTGGTCATGTCCCTACGATGCAGTCGCGATGTTTCTCGACCTCGCCGGCGATTGTTTAGAAACCTTGCAGCGCGCAACTAGCGAGGAACACGTCATACTTCCCGCGATGCGGATGCTTGTCCTGGTGGTGGTGGCCTCGATCTGTTCTGTCGCCGCGGCGGATGACTCGCCGTTCGCCGTGCTGACGAATCCGAAGGCGACGTGGAAGTATGACATCGTCAAGAAGCACAAGCCGACGAAGGAGCAGGTGACGATCACGGTCACCGGCGTTCACACGGCGGGCGCGTATACGATCATCGAGCTGTCGACGAGCGTGCCGGATGTTCCCGATGGTGCTTGGATGATCGGACCCGATGGCCTGCGCGAGGTCCTGTACTTCCGCACCGACGAGGTCGGCTACACCGAGGAGCACTTGAAGGATACGTACGAGGGCCACTACGTGCCGCGCGCGTACCTCCAGCTGAAGCCGGCGAAGACCAAGAAGCTGCATTGGAAGCTCGGACGCTTCGGCGATGAAGACCGCGACTACAACGTCACCGGTACGATCACGAAGCCGGATCCGAACACGTGGCGAACCACGTGGAAGGGCAAGTTCACGGTGCCCGAGAACGGCGAGAAGGATCCGTACACGTGGAGCACGGACTTCGATCCGGCGATCGGGTTCACCCAGATCTGCGCGGAGACGGGCGTGTGTCTGAAGCTCGTGAGGCCTTAGAACCGGGCGCGCAGCAGCTCGGTCGTGCCGGCACCACAGTCGGTCTGCCTGCCGTCATCGGACGTGCGCGGCAGCACGAACATCCGGAGCTCGAGCGTACCGTGTGGAGGAGCGACGCTCGCGAGCTCGAGCGTGAAGTCGCCGTTCGGCGTCGTGTTGTTGCTCGCCTGAAACACGCACGCGCCGGGCGGAACGAGCTTCGTTGCGGCGGCGGTCCAGAGGTCGGTCGTGCTCGAGTTGAACGCGCCCGGTGTCGGCGTGGGGCCGAGGTCGAGGTCGATCGCGTAGTCGGCGTGGATCGCGTGGGATGCGATCTTGAAGTGCAACATCGTAGCGCCGGCGGTCGCGCCCGCGCCCGGTGCGAGCGTCGGGCAGTTCTTCGCCGAGGTCGTGGTCTCGCGGTAGTTGCCGGTGAGCTCCACGGTGCAGGTCGGAGGTGGTGCCTTGCCGCACGCGGTGAGAGCGAGCGCGAACGCGAGCTTCACAGCGACCTCATGTACTCGACGAGCGCCGAGAGGTCGGCAGCAGCGAGCTGTTCGGTGTGGCCCATCGTGCCGCGCGTCTGCGCGAGGACGTCCGCGAGCGTCGCAGCGCGGCCGTCGTGGAAATACGGCGGCGACGACGCGATGCCCGTCAGCGACGGCGTATCGAACATGCACGGGTCGCGGCGATGGCCATCGCGATCGGGATGCGCGACATCGGGGAACGCTGCGGTACCGCACGTGCCGACATCGTGGAGCAGGATCGGGCCTGCCAGATCGAGCGAAGGATTTCCGGCGCCGGAGTCGGTGAATCGCGGGCCCGAATGGCACGTCGCGCAGCCGACGGTCGGATCCTCGAACAGCTGCTTGCCGCGCGCGACCAGGAATGGATCGGTGGTCGGTGGGATCGGTGCCGGAATGCCGTGGTCGACGTAGATCGCGAGCGGCTCGAGCAGGTCGGCCTGCGCCGTCGGATCGAACCTGCCGCCCTGTTCGATGTTGATCGTCTGCCAGTAGTCCTCGATCCGCGTGCGATCGGCGGTCCGGAACAGAAAGCCGGTGTCGCGCGTCCCGCCGGCGTTCGAGGGCGTATCGCGCGGGCCTTGCGTGAACAGCCAGGTCACGGCATCGCTCCGGCCCTCGATGTGACAGGTCGCGCAGGCGATCCAGTGATTGCGCGTGATCGGATGCTCGTCGCTGTTCGCCGAATAGAACAGGTGCTGGCCCTCGCGCAGCTCCGGCGGCATCGGATCGTGGGCCAGTCGCGGGATCGTGCCTTCGTTGGTGAGTGCCAGCCCGTTGCGGCGGTCGAGTCGAACGATCGCGATGTCGTGCGTGTTGCGCTCGTCGATGTACGCGACGCTGTCGTCGGCGGCGACCACGATGCCCTCGGGCATGTGGCCCGGCAACGGGCGGAGTAGGGTCGCCTCGACCTCGGTGTGCGCGTCGACCGCGAGAACATCCTCGCTGTTCGTGTCGACGATCAGCGCGTATGCGCCGTCGCTGGTGAACGCGAGCGCGTGCGGGCCGGAGACGATGTCGCCGAACGAGCCGTCGGTGCGCGGGATGTCCTCGACGTCGACCGAGAGCGTGCGCCGGTACGTGCCGTCGGTGCGGGCGAGCGCGATCGCGGGGAACGCGGTGCGTTCGAAATCGAGCGCGGGCTGCGGCGTATCGGTGCCGAGCAGGATGTGCGGGATCCACAGCTCGCCGGTGTGTGGACGAAGCGCGAGGTCGTAGAACCCGCGCGGTGTGCCGTGTGGGAGCCGCGCCTCGTTGTTGCGCAGCGCGATCGCGGGAATCGCCCAGGTCGCGGTGACCGCAAACGCGGCCGGATCGATCACCGTGATCGTCGGCGTGAGCAGGTGCGAGACCAAGAGGCTGCCGGTGCTCGACCAGGCGAGCGCCCACGGCTCGCTGGCGACGGGGACGTGCGCGGTAACGGTGAGCGTCGCCGGATCGACGCGGACGACCGTGTTGTCCTGCGAGCACGCGACGTAGACCGCATCCGGGCCGACGACGACGCCGATCGGCTCGCTGCCGACCTGGACCGAGCGGACCTGCGACGATGCGAGGTCGATCGCGAACAGGGCACTCGCGCGCTCGCCGGTGACGTACAGCGTCTTGCCATCGAGCGAGACGGCGAGGGCGCGCGGCATCACGCTCGGCGTGTAGGTGCCGTCGGACGAATGCACCGGGGTGCCGAGCGCGATCTCGGACAACAGCTTCTTCGCGTGCGGATCGACGACCGAGACCGAATCGGCGTCCGCGTTGACGACGTAGAGCCGGTCGCCGGCGAGCGCGATCGATGACGAGTGCCCGGTCGGCGGCGGTGGTGGCGCCGCGGTGCCGCACGCGACGAGGAGGAGCAGCGCCGCCTTCACGGGCGTCCCCACTGAAACGTGATCGAGTCGACGAGGCCCGCGGGCAGGTGCGCGTCGTCGATCTCGGGGACGCAGTCGTGATCGCGATCGGCCGAGCCGCCGGTCTCGCCGGTCAACGTGCGCTCCGCCGCCTGGAGGCCGCCGCGAGGGATTCCGCCGATCACGCGGACGCACTCGCGCGGGTAGTCGACGATCCGGTTCTGATCGCGGTCGTCCCAGCCGTTCAGCACGAGCTTGTTCAGGCGTGCGATTCGATCCTCGAGCACCGGGATGCGCGCCTCGTTGCCGGGGCGGCGCGCGACGAGCTCGTAGATGTCGCGCAGCGCGCTCTGGATCAGCGCGAAGCGCAGCGGCGTGTATTCGACGCGATCGGCGCCGGCGGTCAGCGTGTAGATCCGCGCATCGCGCGCGAAGAACACCGCGTCCATCCGATCGAACACCGCGATCGCGCGGGTCCGGAATCGGGTATCGCCCGTCGCGAGGTAGGCCGCGAACAACCCGCGGACCGCGGCGGCATGCGCGTCGAGCGTGTCGGCTCGATCGATCGGCGCGTTCGTTGCGAGATCCCAGCCGGCCCACGCCCGCCCGCTCGCGTCGGTGAGGTGGGTGTAGAGGAGCTCCGCGTGGGCGCGCAGGATCTGCTCGAGCCGCGCCGAGAACGTCAGCGCGGGCTGACGCGGGTAGTGAACGGCGACCGCATCGAGCGGTGTGTGACTGATCGCGGTGTCCGGCTGATTGTTCGAGTACAGCTCGAGCTGGCCGCCGAGCGAGCGGAGCACCGTGCGCAGGCCGAGCAGCGTGTACGCGAGCGACGTCGTCGACAGCGTGTGTCCCCGCGTCGGCGTCGCGCCCGCGAACGTCACGGTGTCGACGAGGAGGCCGGTCTGCGGATCGCTGTGGAGTCGATCGACGTCGATCCACGCGACCCGCATGATCGCGAGCGCTCGTTCGCGGAGCGAGCCATCGAACGGATCGCCGTCGAACATCGCGCGGGCAGGGTGGGAGGCGCCGACCGCGAGGTTCGTCTTGTCGGTCAGCGCGTAGAATTCGCCGTAGCCCATCGCGAGCCCGATCTGATCGAGCAGGTCGCTATTGGCCGAGGCGAGCGCGTACGCCGGCTTCGGGAACGCTGCGCCCGCGGTCTCGGTCACCCGGATCGTCGGGAACCAGCGCAGCGGCGAGTCGTACGCGTACGCGATCGCATCGGCGGTGGTCGCGAACCCCGACAGGGTCGCACCGTCGGTCGTCGCCAGATGCGCGAGCCAGTCCTCCGCACGGTTGTCGACGCTCGCGATGAACATCTGGGCTTGAAAGCCCTCGATGTCGCTCGAGCCGAGGTACGTGCCCGGCCGGCTGATCACGCCGCGCTTGTCCTTGCCCCGGATCGCGTTGTTCGCCGAACCGACCTTCGCGAGGTCAGCGTCGTCGACGGTCGCGACCGGGCGCTCGAGCGGGTCGTGCATGACCTGCAGGTAGTTCAGGACCCACAGGCCGTACTTCCAGGTCGTGAAACCGTCCGCGCCGGGCGTCAGCGTCGGATCGATCTGTGCCGCGCGGTCGCGGAGGTGCAGCGACGTGGCGTCGCATTCGTAGTCGCCGCTCGTCACGTTGACGCCGGGCAGCGCGCCGGGATTGTCGTCCGACGTGATCACACACTTGCTGGTCGAGGGCGTCGGATCGATCGTCGGATCGAAGCTCGCGAACACGTGGTTCGTCGGCCACATCCCTGGCCAGCCCTTGCCGGGAAACACGAATCGGCCGAGCGTGTGCGCGCCTGCGGCGAACTTCTGGATCATCGCCGCGAGCGCGGGCTCGCCAGCGACGAGCGGCCCGTATGCGAGCGCGGTGCCGGCACCCGACTCGAACATCAGGTTGTTCATCGGCTGCTTCGAGTACTCGTACGATTCGATCGCGGTCGAGAATCCCGCGAGATCGATCCACGACAGCGCTTGCTGCGGATCGAAGTACAGATCACCGGGTACGCGGAACCGGCTGTAGTTCGCGAGCCGGCGGCCCATCGCCTCGGCGAGCGGCTCTCCGGAGATCTGCATCTCGCCGGCGGCGAGCATGTGCTCGCGCGTGATGACCCGCGTGCGCTCGACGGTCGCCGTGATCGTCACGCGAGACGGACCGGCGTCGCGCGGCGTCGCGATCGGGTCGTGCGAAGCACAACCGAACAGCGTTGCCACGAGCGCGAGGCTCCACTTCACGCTCCCACCATAGAGCACTCCGCTCACATGATTTCCAGGGAGAAAGCGAGGTTGCACTGCAACCTGGATCGAGCACCGCAACCGTCGGGTCGACCCTACAACTCTCGCTCTGGTGGCTGTTTCTGAAGCAGATCACGGCCTCGGGCGTCGGCGCACAGCTTGCTTTAGCTGCGCGTCATGCGCATTGCGTTGTCTGTAGCTTTGGTTCTCGCGGCTTGTACCGCGAAGCACGATGGCGCCACCGGGCCGGATGGCTCGGAGCCCGGCGTCGATGGTTCGTCGGGTCCGACTGCGGATGCCGGCGCGAGCATTCCATCGCCGATTCGCTACGTCGTGGTGATCGTCAAGGAGAACCACTCGTTCGACAACTACTTCATGAACTTCCCGGGCGCGACGAGTTCGACGACGGCGAAGCTTCACGACGGCACGACGATCACGCGGCCGAAGGCACCCGATGGCACGCTCGCCGGCGACCAGAGCCACTCGCACGCGTCGGCCGTGAAGGACTACGACAACGGCAAGATGGACGGCTTCGACACGATCGTCACCGATCAGCCGCATCGCCCGCTGTTCTATTACGCCGAGTCGCAGATCCCGAACTACTGGGCGTACGCGCGCAACTTCGCGCTGTTCGATCACTTCTTCTCGACGCTCGCCGGCCCGAGCTCGCCGGGCCACTTCGCGGTGATCACCGGCCAGACGCCACACTACGCGAACCCCGACTGCAGCGACGGCTCCGACGAGTGTGGTCGAGGCTGCGTGACCCCCGATCCGGCGCTGTTCGTCGATGTCTACAACCGCAAGACCGGTGCGACCAGCACCGCGGCGCCGTGCTTCAAGGTGCCGAGCGTGATCGATCACCTCCCGCAGGGCTTCACGTGGCGGACGTATGCGAGCGGCAGCGGTCCGGACTCGCTCGGCACTGCGTTCGACCTCGTCGATAGCGTCGGCAGCCACGCCGATGTTCGCGCGGCGCACTTCCGCACGTACACGCAGCTCAACGCCGACCTCACGAGCGGCGACATGGCGAACTTCACGCACATCGACGTGTCGAGCGCGCCGAACGGCGCGTCGGAGCACCCGCCGGCCGGTCCGTGCGAGGGCGAGAACTTCACGGTCAACATCATCAACAAGATCATGAGCGGCCCGCATTGGAACGAGACCGCGATCATCGTGACGTGGGACGACTTCGGCGGCTGGTACGACAGCGTGAAGCCGCACATCGAGACGCTCACGAACGGCACCTACTTCAACGGCGGCTTCCGGATTCCGGCGCTGATCATCTCGCCGTACGCGCAGAACAAGGTCGTGAAGACCGTGACCGAGCACGCCTCGGTGCCGAAGCTCGTCGAGGAGCTGTGGGGCATGCCGATGATGTCGGATACCGACGCGAACGCGCGCGATGGTCGGAGCGGCTCGATGATGGACGCGTTCGACTTCACCCAGACGCCGAAGGCCCCGCTGCTGCTGACGCCGCGGACCTGTCCCGCCTAGGCGAAGTAGTGTTGCTCGAGATCCTCGAGCAGGCTCGGCCCGGTCGGCTTCCAGCCTAACCGCTCGCGCGTGAGCGCGTTCGATGCAGGCACGTCGGCGCCGAGGACCATGCCGATGAAGCCGAGCTCGGCCGTCGCTTCTTGCGGCGTCTTCGCTACGGCAGGCACGCCGAGCTTGCGTCCGATCAGCTCCGCGACCTGACGGAGCTGGACGCCTTCGTCGGCGACACCGTGCCAGCGCGAACCCGCCGTGCCGCGCTCGAGCGCGAGGCGATAGATCGGTGCGGCATCGAAGCGGTGCACCGCGGGCCAGCGATTCGCGCCGTCGCCGACGTACAGCGCGTAGCCCTTCTCGCGCGCGTGGCGGATCAGGATCGCCATGAACCCGTGGTCTCCCGTGCCGTGGACCGAGGGCGATAGCCGCACGGTCATCGCGCGCATGCCGCGCTTCGCGAGGTCGAGTGCGAGCGCCTCGGACTTGCGCGGACCCGGTTCGGCGATATCGTCCTCGGTGCCGAGCCGGCCGCGTGCGAGGCCGAGCGTGCCGCTCGTCGTGATCAGCGGCTTGTCTCCGAGCACGGTGCCGATCGCTTCGATCGCGGCGGCATCGGCGCGGCAGTTCGCTTCGAACTGGGTGAAGTCGTGGATGAACGCGCAGTGAACGACGCCTTCGCAGGCTTGCGTGCCGGTGCGCAGGCTATCGAGATCCTCGAGCGAGCCGCGGTGAACGTCGCCGCCGGCATCGGCGACCACCTTGGCGCCCGCAGCGGAGCGCGCGAAACCGAGGACCGAGTGGCCGTGGGCGACGAGGTCGCGCGTGACGGCAGAACCGACCCAACCAGAAGCACCGGTGACGAAGATCCGCATGCACGCAGCCTGCAGCATCCGGAGGTTCGCGCCTTGGGCGAAATTGGATGATTTGCCGTGCCAAGAACGCCCAATGCGGGAGCGTGTCCCTCGGGTAGACTGAGCTCGCATGCCCGTCACGCGCGACCACGCGGATCGCGTCCAGATCTCGATCGGGTCGCCACACGCCGGCGTCGTCGTGACCCGGTTCGCGTGCGATGGCCACCTGCTGCGCGCGGTGCCGGATCGGTTCTCGACGGCGCTCCACCTGAAGGGCCGCTCCGAATGGTCTGCCGGCCGCACGCGGTGGTCGAGCCGGCCCGGCACGACGAGCCTCAAGGTGCCCGGCGAGGTCTACGCGGAGCGTGCGCGTGAAGGCCGCGGCGAATTTCAGGTCGTGCTGTTCGATGCGGCACTCGTCGACGAAGCGCGCCGCGCGCTCGATCGGCCGGTGATCGCGCCCCAAATCCACGCACTCGATCGCGACGATCCCCGCGGGCGTGCGCTGGCGGCCCTGCATCAGCGATGTCTCGACGACGACGACAGCCCGATCGAAGCCGCGGTATGCGAAGGGCTGACCGCATTTGTCGAGCTGACCTGCGCGGCGCGCGGGACGAGTCGAGCGACCGGAAGTGCGGCCGTCGCACGCGCTCGCGCCTTGCTCGACGAGCGAATCACCGAGACCGTCGGCCTCGACGAGCTCGCGGCGCATGCGCGGCTCGACAAATACCGGCTGTGTCGCGCGTTCCGCGCCGAGGTCGGCCTGCCGCCGCACGCGTACGTCACGCATCGCCGGGTCGCGCTGGCCCAGGGCCTGCTCGCGCGTGGCGTGGGGCAGGCGGAGGTCGCGGCGCGGGTCGGGCTCTACGATCAGAGCCAGCTGCACCGTCACTTCAAGCGGATCCTCGGGCTCACACCAGGGGCATTCGCGCGCGCCGCCCGCTAGGTCGATTCTCGCGAACGATCGTACCGGTGGCGAGAGATAACCGGTGAGTGGAAGACGCGCGGGTGCCGAGCAGCGAGCAGCTCGTGGCCGAAATGGCCTGGGTGCGGAGGCTCGCGCACTCGCTCGTCAAGAACGACGCGCTCGCCGATGACATCGCGCAAGACACCTGGCTGATCGCCGACAAGCAGCAGCCCGAGGTGGATCGCCCGCTGCGGCCGTGGCTCGGGCGGGTCGTCGCGAACCTCGCGCGAACGCGGCGCACGAGTGAAGCGCGTCGCGATCGGCGCGATACCGCGTACGACGACGGCCGCAGTCAAGCGACGCCGGCCGAGCTCGTCGAGCGCGTCGAGATGCAACGCGCGCTCGCCGACGAGGTGCTCGCGCTCGCCGAGCCATATCGCTCGACCGTGTTGCTCCACTTCTTCGAAGGCTGCACCAGCGCCGAGATCGCGCGCAGGCTCGGAATTCCCGACGGGACGGTCCGGCGACGACTCAAAGTCGCGCTCGATCGTCTGCGCGAGGCGCTCGAGAAACGAAATGACCCACCCGAGGGTGGCTGGCTGGCCGCGCTGATCCCGTTCGCGCGCTTGCCGAGCGCCCCACACGTATCCGCTTCGCTAGGAGTGTTCGCGATGAAGAAGGTGATCGGTGCGATCGTCGTGCTGTTGTTGCTGCTGCTGATCGGCGGCGGCGTGATCTGGCGTCGCCACGGGGCGAGCCGCGATGCGACCGGCGGCGGTGCGAGGACGCAGAACCGTGGATCCGCGCAGGCGCTCGCGCGCGGCGATGGCGCTGCCGACAATCCAGCGATCCCGGCGTGGTTGGTCGCTCCGGGCGCCCCGTCGCGCCGGATCGCGGGCCGCGTCGTGTTTCACGGCGCGCCGGTGTCGGGAGCGAAAGTGAGCCTCGGCATCAGGGTGACGGGCGAACCGACGCCGATAGGGATCGACGACCTGGATGGCATGCCCGGTGTGATGCAAGCGCTCGCCGAGAAGACGACCGGCGCCGATGGACTGTTCGACTTCGGCGTCCAACCCGCGATGAGGCTCACCGTGAGTGCCGGAGCGGCCAATGCCGGGGCGACGGCGCTCTCCGTCGACAGTGCGAATCCGCGCACGCGCACCGATCAACTCGTGATCCAGCTCCGCGATTGTAGGGCCCATGTCTTCGGCGTGGTCGCCGACGCCTCGGGCGGTCCGATCGCGAAGGCGCGGATCACGACCGCCGGGCTGAGCGGCGCGGACTCGGACGCGAGCGGGCACTACAGCCTGTGCTTGCCGCTGTCCAACAGCCTCGGCACGCCGTCCGGCCGGATGCGAGTCGAGGCCGACGGGTACGGAACGCTCACGCGGAACGTGATCGTCGTCGGAAATCTTCGCCAGGATTTCTTGCTGGTGCCGGAAGCGGTCCTCGTCGGCAAAGTCACGACGAGCGACGGAGAGCCGGTCGCCGGTGCGCGCGTCACCGCGAACATGGAGCCTGTCGAGATCCAGCACGACCTCGCGAGCCGGTGGGCCGCCAGCGATCGCGATGGCCGGTTCCGGATCAATGGACTCGCGCCAGGAGCCTTTCAGGTCGTGGCCGAGGCGCGTGGGATGCGCTCCGCGCGCGTGCCGATCGTCGCGCGCCCGACGAAGTCATCGATCGAGCTCCATCTCGTGATCGAGACGAAGCCGGTCGCGCAGGTTCGCGGCCACGTGTATCGCAAGGGCGTTCCGCTCGGTGGCGGCCAGCTCATGGCGGTACAGAGCGGCGCGCCGGCAGGTGGCACCGTCTCGCAAGCCGACGGCAGCTTCTTGTTCGATCGGGTTCCTTACGGTGCGACGAGCTTCTTCGCGTGGCCCGCCCAGCCGGATCCGACGAAACAGATCCAGATCGCCAGCCCGAACATCGACCAGGTGAGGATCGACCTCGAGCATGTCGCGACCATCTCGGGACACGTGACGCGTAAGGGCAAGCCGGTCAGCGGCGCCACCGTCGTCTACATGTTCGCGCCGCAGGCAACGATCTTCGGCGAGCCACCGCCCATCACGACGGATGCGAGCGGTGCGTACACGATGACCGTCGCGCTCGGCGCGGGCCAGGTCTTCGCTGCGGACAACGCGACCAAGTCGTTTTCGAATCCGAAGCCAGTCATCGTCAGGTCGGAGGACGACCAGACAGTCGACCTTTCGCTCGACCTTGCGGGCGAAGTCCAAGGGACGGTCGTCGATCAAGCCGGCGCTCCGGTGCCCGGCGCCTACGTGCGACTCGATCGCACCGAGGGCCAGGACCAATGCGAGTCGATCGCCGATGACAACGGCCGGTTCGACTGCACGACGCTCCAAGGCGGCGGCTATCGCGCGACGGTCACGCCATTTGCCGGTGCGCGCCGCGGGTTCGCGCCCACGACGGGCGATCACTTCGACGTGATCCAGGTGCCGGAGGACGGCATCGTCACGGGGATCCAGCTCGCCGTGAAGAACGAGCGGCTCGCGATCAGCGGCGCGATCGTCGACGATACCGGCGCCGCGCTCGCGGACGTGCGAGTCGAGGCGGTTGCGCCGGGCGACTCGTCGATGGGTTTTCCGTCGACGCTGACCGATACAGCCGGCCATTTCGAGATCGCGAACCTCGCCGCGGGTACCTACGATCTCGACGCGCGGGCCGCCGACGGCGGCGATGGCGGGCAACAGGGGGTGGCCGCGGGTACGAGCACCGTGTCGATCAAGATCATGCGGCCTGGTGCGATCGAGGGCACGCTGACCGGCTTCACGAGCACCCCAGACGTGTTCGTGATGAACGCAGAGGGACCGTCTCGCAATGGTGGGCGCGCAATCGTCGATGGCAATACGTTCTCGCGGATCGCGCTGCCGCCCGGTCAGTACGTCGTCGACGCGATGGCCGGCGCCGAGGCCGACGGTCAGACGGTTCAGGTCGCCGCCGGCGAGACCAAACGCGTCGATCTGCGCAATCGCGGCACCGGCCGTGTCGAAGGCACGGTCACCGAGCTCGCCGCGCACACGCCCGTTGCGGGGATGCGCTGCGACGCCCATCTCTCGCTCGACGGACCGATGAGCATTCCGCCGCCCGATCCAGCGCACCAGAGCTTCACCGACGCCGCCGGGCACTTCGTGGTGAGCGCACCACTCGGTCATGCGCGCGTGGTCTGCTTCTCCGTGAGCGGAGGTCCGCTCAGCTCCGCGGGCACCGACGTCGACGTGACGAGCGGCGGGTCGGCAACGGTCAGCGTCGCGAGCGTCCGTGCGACGTTCGGCGATACGCCCGGTGATGCCGGATTCATGCTGATGCCCGGCACGTTGCCACTCACGATCGGCGGCGTGCTTCCGAACGGGCCTGCGAAGGCAGCGGGGCTCAACCCCGGTGATCAGGTAACCGCGATCGACGGGGCCACACTGCAGGGCGTGCTGCCCGATGGCGCGATGACCTTGATCAGGAACCACCGTGCGGGAACGACCGTCACGGTCGGGGTCCAGCGCGGCGGGGCGACCCAGACGGTCAAGATCGTCGTCCGCGGACCGCCGGCTTAGACGATTTCTCGCGCCGGATGTCGATCCGGCGCTGGCTCGATCGACGCATGGTCGAACCCCAGAGAAGGACTGACCATGCGGAAGCTGATCCTCAAGATGTCGATGTCGGTCGATGGCTTTGTCGCCGGACCCAACGGCGAGCTCGACTGGATGTTTCGTACGAGCGATCCCGAGTCGAAGGCGTGGACCGTCGCGGCGGTGACCGGTTTCGGCACCCACGTGATGGGCAAGAAGACGTATCGCGACATGGCGGCGTACTGGCCGACCTCGACCGAGCCGTTCGCGGAGCCGATGAACACCGTCCCGAAGGTGATCTTCGCGCGCAACGGGCTCGACCATGGCGAGACGACCCGCGCGCTCGTCGATGCCCGCGCGCAAGGCACGCCGCACACCGCGGCGAGCGAGGACGTGATCCGCGGCTGGACCCATCCGCGTGTCGCGAGTGGGCCGATCGCTGAAGAGATCGCGCGCCTGAAGGCGGAGCCCGGCAAGGACATCCTCGCGCACGGCGGCTCGGCGTTCGCGCAGAGCCTCGTCGAGCACGATCTGATCGACGAGTATCGGCTCGTCGTCCATCCCATCGTGCTCGGCCGCGGCATGCCGCTGTTCGCGAAGGCGAAGCCACTCGATCTCCAGCTCGTCGAGCTCGTGCGGTTCCCCAAGGGCGTCGCCGCCCACGTCTATCGCCGCGCTACTTGAAGATGTCGACGTGCGGGACGCCGTCGTCGGTGATGTAGCCGCGATACATCCCGGGCGTGTTGAACGGAAGCGTCCAGTGGCCGTCGGCATCGAGGGCGATCACGCCGCCATCGCCGTGCGCTTCGACGAGCTCGTGCATCACGACATCGTCCGCGGCGCGCGCGAGCGAGACGTGCGAGTACTCCATCCGCGCGCAGATGTCCTTCGCGACCGTGTAGCGAATGAACAGCTCGCCGTGGCCGGTCGCGCTCACCCCGCAATCGTCGTCGGCGTACGTGCCCGCACCGATGATCGGCGAGTCGCCGATCCGGCCGTAGCGCTTGTTCGTGAGGCCGCCGGTCGACGTGCCTGCCGCGAGCGCACCGGTTCGATCGAGCGCGACCGCGCCGACCGTACCGAAATGGTCCTCCTCGATCGCCTTCTGGAGCTCCTGCCAGCGCTCCTCGGTCCGGAAGTACGACGGATCGACGATCTCGATCCCTGCGGTCGCCGCGAACTGCTCGGCGCCGGCGCCCGACAGCATCACGTAGCGCCCGTTGTCCATCACCGCCTTCGCAAGCAGGATCGGGTTCTTGATCGTGCGCACGCCGGCGATCGCGCCTGCAGTGTGCGCGCGGCCGTTCATGATCGCGGCGTCGAGCTCGTTGATCCCGTCGTGAGTGAACACCGCACCCTTGCCGGCGTTGAACAGCGGCGAGTCCTCGAGGATCGTGATCGCCGCGGGCACCGCATCGACACCGGTGCCGCCGCGCTGGAGCACCGCATACGCGGTACGCAACGCGCGCTCGAGATCCGCGCGAATCGCGGCTTCGCGCTCCGGCGTCAGCTTCGCGCGCGTGATCACGCCGGCGCCGCCATGGAGCGCGAGCCCCCAGGCCATGTGCGGCACATCCGGTGGCGGTGCCGCCGGCGGCTTGCTGCAACCGGCGAAGAGCAGGGCGGCGGCGATTCGCGCGATCACGCCGCGACCTTACATCTGGGCGCGGATCGCTTTCCAGTTCGCGACGAACGCGTCGAACACGCCCTTGTCGTCGACCCGGAGCAACGACTCGTCGTTGTTGCGCAGCGCGCCGCCGGTGTAGTTGTGCGAGCCGGTCCACACGAGCTGGCGCACCGGGTGCTCGCCCTTGCTGTTCTCGTACGCCGCGTCGACGATCAGGTACTTCGAGTGAATGTTCGTGCCGTGCGTATCGGGATACGTCTTGATATCGGTCTTGTACTTCGCGGCACGGCCCTTGCCGCGCAGGATGTCGATGATCGATTGATCGACGTCGGTGCCGGCGTGGCGCATGTTGACGCGGACGTCGCAGCCGTCGGCCTGGAGTTGTGCGAGCCGATCCGCGATCGCGTGGCGGCTCTGCGTGAAGAACGCCATCGTCACGTAGACCGTGTGATGGGTCTTGTTGGAGCACCGCACGTTGTCGAGGATGCTGACGATCGTGTCGCCGCTCGCGCGCGGATAGTGATAGGCGATCGTGTGGTCGCCTTGCTCCGACCGGTAGTAGTCGAGGTTCTCCTTGCGCTTCTGTAGAGCGTCGAAGTAGTGAACGTAGCCGGCGTAGAGCTCGGCATCGCCGCGCGAGATCACGAGGTTGTTGTGAAGGTGATGCGTCGTGAGGTTCGCCGACGACTGGACGACGACGTCGTGCGAGCTGCCCGTCGTCGAGAACATGTAGATCTTGTTGTGATCGATGCCGTTGCCGATGCACGAGCCGCGGCCGCGCGTGCACATCGTGATCTTGTTGTCGGGGAGCCGCTTGTAGAGCTCGGCGACCGCGTCGTTGTACTTCGACAACTTCGCGACCGCCGTCGCCTCGTCGCTGACCGGCGTCGCCGCGGCATCGACGTCTTCGTCGAGAACATCGTCGTTCTCCGTCGCCGTCGCATCCGGGATGAACCGCGCGGCCGCCTTCGCACGCAGGTTCTCCTCCTCGTCGAGCACGACCTGGACGTCGACTTTGCGGTCGTACGCGTTGCCGAGCGCGTCCGCCACGGCGATCCGGGTGAAGCCGTACATCGACATCCGGATCCGCGCGCCCTTCGGCGTGCCGTTGATCAGCTCGACGATCTTGGTCTCGAGCGCGCCGTCGCCAGTTCCATCCTGTTTCGGTACCGCGAAGAACGCCTCGAGGTGGGGCGCCGCCGCGGCAACATCGGGCGCAGCCTCCTTCACGATCGGGAGATCGGCGTCGACCTCATCGGTGATGACCGGTGAAGTTGCATCGCCGGCATCGTCATCGCCGGCATCGGCCCCGGCCGAGCAGGCTGCAACCAAGAGCGCACTCAGAACAACACTTCGCATACGGCGCCCATAGGCAAACACCGCGCCATTCATGAGAGGCCTGGTTTCGCGAATCAGCGGCTGGGACTGCGCACTCGATCGTGCATGTGCAGCATCGTCCGCACTGCCAGTCTCCAGGCTAGACCGGTGCGCGGGTGCCCGAACTTCTCGACGTCGACGCCGACAGATTGCGGCGAGCATCAGCGCCTATCGCAATAGGTGGCGCAGTTGCTACGTTGCGGTTTCCGCATGACCACGGTGCTCGTCCTCGTCTCGGCGTTCCTGCACGCCGCGTGGAACGCGCTGCTCAAGCGCGAGGTCGATAAGGATCGGGTCCTGATCGCTGCCGTCACGGTCGGTGCGTTGCTCGCGATCGTCGTGGCGACGATCCGAGCGGTCGCCGGCAACGAAGTGCCGTTCCCCACGTTGCCATCGTTCGCGTGGGCGCTCGTCGCCGGTGCGTGCGAGCAGCTGTACTTCCTCGGGCTATCGAAGGCACTCGATCGTGGACCGCTCGGCCCGGTCTATACGATCTCGCGCGGCGGCGCGGTGGTGGTCGTCTATCCGTTCTCGGTGCTGCTGTTTCACGAGCTCGTGACCGCGCAATCGCTCGGCGGTTCTGCGCTCGTCGTGCTCGGCCTCGTGCTGTCGGGCTTGCCGATCGCGGGCGCCGCCGTGGGCCGCACGATGACGGCATCGGCGACACTGATTTCGATCGGCTGCGCGTTCGCGATCGCCGCATATCACCTCGCGTACAAGGCGGCGATGGATGCAGGCGGGGCGTCGTCTGCGGTGTTCGCGGCGTCGCTGACTTTTGCTTCGGTGATCAACTTCGTGCGTAGCGGGCAGGGCGGCCGCCGCGCGATCGCGGAGCTCGTGCGGACGAGCTGGAAGCGGATCATCTTCATGGGCGTCCTGTGCGGTGGCTCGTTCCTGATGCTGATCGAGGCGCTCGCGACCGGCGGTGCTGGCTACGCGCTGACGCTTCGCAACACCTCGGTGCTGTTCGCCTTGGGGCTGGCTTGGGCGATCGGCGAGCGACCGCGCCTCGCCCCCGCGATCGGCGCTGCTCTCGTTGCGGCGGGTGCGATCGCCATGGCGCTATGATTTGCACTTCAAGGCACGCGGGAGGCGCCCCCAGCGCTGTCTCCCGCGGTCGGCAACGAGATCGCGGGCGATGTCCTAGGGTTGCGATTCTATTCACCAGGGAGCGTGGCTGCCGGTTTGCAAACGGGCTGATCCATGCGCCACCTGGGTCGCCACCTCATCCTCGTTGCCTGCCTCGCCGCCACCGGTTCGATCGCATCCGCCGCGCCGTCCCACCGCGGCAAGGTAACGAAGAAGCAGCACGCGCCCGAGCCCGCGGACGACCAGCCCGACGCAGACGACGATGACACGGTGAGCCGGCGCGACAGCGGGCGGATGGCGCACGAGTCGTGGCACCGCGCGAAGGATCGCGACACCGAGGACGACGTGAAGCCTTCGCGGCATTCGAAGGCTTCGCGCGGCACGTCCGCGGAGGATCTGTTCGCGAGCGAGGACGACGATGCTCCTCGCCACACCAAGCACCACGTCGAGCTCGACGCGCCGGCAAGCGATGACGACCGTGACGTGAGCCGGGTGGCGTTGAAGAAGCCCGCGAAGCATCACTCGGCGGTCGAGACGCTGCCGAGCGACGATGACGCCGATCGCCCGCACAAGAAGGCGGCCAGGCACGCGGTGGTCGAGACCCTGCCGAGCGACGACGACGAGGAGCTGCCGAACCGCAAGAAGTCGGCAAGGCACCACTCTGCGGTCGAGACCCACCCGAGTGACGACGAAGAGCTGCCGAATCGCAAGAAGGCAGCGAAGCATCATTCGGCGGTCGAAACGCTGCCGAGCGACGACGATGTCGACGTGTCGACCGAGTCTTCGCACCACAAGTCGGCGCGCCACGCACGTACGGCAGGTGCGCATCGCAAGCCGGTGAAGCGCGACAGTGGCGACGACGATGCGGAAGGTGCCGAAGCGGTCGTCGCGACGAGCTCGCCGGGGCTAAAAGGCGAGAGCGTGCATCCGCACGCACATGATGACGACGCGAAGACCGAGCGCGTCGCGTTCGCCGATCCGGAACAGCCGGCCCACGCCGTCGACGCAGATACGATCCAGCTCGACAGCGCGGTCCACGTCCACAAGCGGGTCGAGCCGGCGTCGAAGGACTGGCGCGTCGTGTTCGGGCCGTACCTGTGGGCCTCGTCGGTCGACGCGAACGTGTCGCTCGGTCCGACGACGGTGAGCTCCGGTGTCGACTTCGTCCAGCTCGAGCAGCACGCGCGCTACGGCATGGAGTTCCTGAGCGAGGCCCACTACAAGCAGCTCGCGGTCTACGGCGATCTGATGTACGGCGTCGTCGCGGTCGATGGCAGCCGCAACGTCGGCCCGCTGATGGTCTCGCTGAGCGGCGAGGCGAGCAGCGTCTTGATCGACGGCGCCGCGGGTTACACGTTCTACGGCGACGACCACTCGCTCGTCGCGCTCGAAGGGCGCGCAGGCGTTCGTTATCAGCGCACGGGCGTGAGCGCCCAGCTCGGCCTCTCGGGCGCGACCGTCACGCCGCCGGAGCAGGTCAGCGCCGGCGCCGACGCGCTCGCGGGCGGTCACGTCGTCGTGCGGCCGCGCGACTGGTTCTACTTCACCGGCACCGCCGATCTCGGTGTCGTCGGCGCGTCGTCGAAGACGTGGTCCGCGTCGGCCGATGCGAACGTCCAGCTCGGCTCGCGCCTGTTGCTGTCGCTCGGCTATCGCACGATGACGATGGATCGTTCGCAAGTCGAGCTCGTGCTGCACGGTCCGCGCGCCGCGTTCCAGCTGACGTTCTGATCGACCCGACGTCGCTCTCCAGGGCCCGCCTGTCGCCACGGAGCGACACGCGGGCCTTGTACGATTTCGGCACAACTACGCGAGTGCAAAGGCGCGATCGTCGTCGGTGGGTGCGCGTTCCCGGCAGCGTCTACCGCGGGTTGCGTTCCGGATCTCCATGCGTGCGCGTGGTGTGCAACGCGATCGTGCAGCTCCGCGAAATTCATGTGCGGCGGAGATCATTCACGGCGTGGCCTCGCGCTTGCTGAATGGCTACTCCATGCGCCACCTCGTCAGCTCTGCTCTGTTGCTCGCGTTCGCTGGTTGCGAAGGCGCGATGCCGCCACCGCCGATCCTCACGGTGACGTCGCCGGCGCGCAGCACGATCCAGGGCGGCGACGCGCAGATGGTCACGGTGCAAGGCACGGCACTGCCGGGACCGAGCGGCGACCCGGTCACCGGCGTCACGGTCAACGGCGTCGCCGCGACGCTGAGCGCGGACGGCTCGTTCACCGCGAACGTGCAGGTCCCGGTCGGCGCGACGCTGCTCGAGACCCAAGCGCTCGCCGGCGGCGTCAAGGCAACGGATGCGCGCGCGATCCAGATCGGTCAGTTGAAGCCGGTCGGCTCGAGCATCGACCACGCGGTCACCGCGGCGCTGTCGGCGCAGGCGTTCGCGCGGCTGTCGGCCGCGGCGGGCCCACTGATCAAGACGATGGATCTCACGGCACTGCTCGCACCGCTGAACCCGATCGAGAACCTCGGCGACAGCATCGCGAACGCGAAGATCTCGATCACGAAGCTCACGCTCGGCGACGCGAAGATCACGCTGACGCCGGTGAACGGTGGGTTGGCGTTCACGGCCGAGATCGATGCGCTGAGCGCGCTCGCGAAGGCGGACTACGCGGGCTCGCTCGTGCCAGATGGCTCGACGACGATCACGGTCACCGCCGATCAGGTGACGCTCGCGGGCACGCTGAATGTGACGCCGGCGGGCACGGCTGGGTTCACGACGAGCCTGGTCTCGCCGACCGTCCACATCACGAACATGAAGCTCGCGGCGTCGGGATTGATCGGATCGATCTTGGGCCTCATCCAGGACAATCTCGCCTCGACGATCCAGGACACGACGACGCAGCTCGCGCAGTCGGCGCTCGAACCGATCCTGAACGATGCACTCGGCGCGCTCGCAGGACCGCAGCAGATCGACGTGCTCGGCAAGAAGCTCGATCTCCAGGGCTCGCCGAGCGCGATCACGTTCAGCGCCGCCGGTGCGGTCGTGACGATGAACCTGTCTGCAAAGCTCGAGGGCAGCGAAGCGAGCCCCGGGTTTCTGTACACGCCGAATAGCGCGCCCGCCATGCAGATGGCACCGAACGGGATCCAGCTCGGGCTCTCGGATGATCTCGTCAACGAGATGCTCGCGGAGGTCCACGCGATGGGTCTCCTCGATCTCGATCTCCAGCAGGACTTCGGCGTGTTCGACGACGTCGCGATCCAGATGACGATGCCGCCGATGATCAGCGCGAACAACCCCGACGGGAAGATGCGACTCGTGCTCGGCGACATGACCGCCGCGTTCACCGACCACGGCAACCCGGTGCTGACCGCGGCGATCAACGCCCAGGTCGACCTCGCGATCGATCACGGCACGAACGCCCAGGAGATCGCGCTGCAGTTCGGCAAGGCCGACCTCGTCGTCAACGTGGTGGCCGACAAGACCGGCATGTTCGGTCAGGACGACCTCGCGGGTGCGGCGACGTCGGGCATCGCGCTCCAGCTCGATTCGCTCCAGCAGGTCCTCGTCACCGTACCGGTGCCGTCGGTCGCGGGTGTCACGCTCGACAACCTCTCGCTCCACAGCGATGGTGGGTACGTGGTTGTCGCAGGCGACGTTCACTAGATCGCGGCGCGCGCACGTTGACGCTGTTTCGAAAACTTCTCAAAGTCAGCGCATGAAGAATCTGTCGTTCTGCTTCGTCATCGCCCTGTCGCTCGCGGCATTCGGTTGCAAGAAGAAGGGTGGCGCCGACTGCACCGCGGCGATCACTCACAGCATGGAGCTGTCGAAGGCCGACATGGAGAAGATGCCGGGCGGCGAGCAGATGATGGGCAAGATGCGCGACCTCGGCGTCGAGCACTGCAACAGCGATAAGTGGTCCGAAGAGGCCGTTAACTGCATGACCGATGCGAAGAGCGAGAAAGACGCGCAGGGCTGCTACGGCAAGCTCACCGCGGACCAACGCGACAAGATGACCAAGGCCGCGATGGCGGCGATGGCGCCGGCCGCTGCCGCGTCGCCGCCGCCGGCCGCTCCGGCGGCACCCGCCGGGGGCGACATGGCGGGCTCGGCGGCGGGTAGCGCGAAGTGAAGACCAAGTCGCCTTCCGAGATGATCGACGATCGGATCGCGTCGCTGGGCGACTGGCGCACGCCCGTGCTCGCGCGCGTCCGCGCGTTGATCAAGGAAGAGGATCCGGACGTCGTCGAGGAGTGGAAGTGGATGGGCACGCCGGTGTGGGAGCACGCCGGCATCATCTGCACGGGCGAGGCGTACAAGGCCGCCGTGAAGCTGACGTTCGCGAAGGGCGCCTTCTTGAAGGACCCGAAGAAGCTGTTCAACTCGAGCCTCGAGGGGAACATGCGGCGCGCGATCGACATCCCGGAGGGCAAGGAGCTCGACGCGAAGGCGTTCAAGGCGCTCGTCCGCTCGGCGATCGCGCTGAATCTGGCGAAGCCGGCGAAGAAGCCGGCGGCAAAAAAGCCTGCGAAGTCGGTCAAGAAGCCGGCAAAGCGCAAGTAGCCGTCACATCGCGAGAGGCTCGCCCGTCATGCTGGTGTGAGCGCAAAACAACGAAACCTCGCGTACTGGACCACCACCCTCGTCATCGCCTTTTCGCTGATCTCCGGCGGAGCGGCGCAGGCCCTCGGCCAGCACGACACCGTCGCTGGCGTGGTCCGCCTCGGCTATCCCCTCTACTTCATCACGCTGCTCGGGATCTGGAAGGTGCTGGGCGGCCTCGCGATCGTCGCGCCTGGCTTCCCGCGCTTGAAGGAATGGGCGTACGCCGGCGCGTTCTTCGACCTGACCGGCGCGAGCATCTCGTCGGCGGCGAGCGGGATCGGTATCCGCCATGCCATCGTGCCGCTGGTTCTCGCGGCTGTCGCGATGGTCTCCTGGGCGCTGCGCCCGGCGACCCGCCGGCTGGCGTGATTTGCCCGACGATTTCCTGCGACCCGCGATGTGGTCGGGGCTCCCCCTTGTGGCCTCGCCATGCACGCCCATCACGTTCCCGAATCCCGCCCTGCGGATGTCCTCTTGGGCGAGCTGTTTCCTCCCCAGGAGATCGACGACACGTTTGTCGACCTCGTTCTCGACGATCTCGAGCTGGGAGACCCCGGTGAGAGTCAGGACTACGCGTTCTACGAGATCGTGCGTGACGCACTCGCGACCGCCGAGTTCGTGCGAGTCCGCGACACGCGCTACGACCATCTCGTCACCGTCGAGTTCCCGAAGCTCTCTGCGCCGTACGAAAAGATCGAGGTCGAAGCCGCGGCGCCGGTGGATATCGCCGATGAAGAGACCCAGTTAGACCTCGAAGATCTCGAGATCGAGCAGGACTTCTTCGCGCAGGGCGATGCGCGATTCATGGCGTACGCGAACGCGCGGCCGTTCCCGCTGTACTCGGCGCCGTTCGAGCGGGTCGAGCTCGGCGAGATTCCCTCGGTGATCGAGCCCGAAGAGACCGAGATGATCGCGTCGGGTCGCACGGGTTCGATGCGGGTGTTCGCGCTCGCGGCCGTGCTGACCTGCGCGATCGCGGCCGCCGTGGGCCTCGCGCTGCTGGTGATCCGCAGCGCTACGGTATGAGGAGTAGCTTGCCGATTCGCTCGCGCCCTTCGATCGCGCGATGCGCATCGCCACCGCGCTCGAGCGGGAACCGCTCGTCGATCGTCACCGCGAGCTGACCGGCGCGGACCTCTGCGAACAGCCGCGCCGCGCGCGTGCGCCGATCCTCCGGCGTGCGCAGCACGTTCCACAGGTCGCCGCCAACCAGCCGTTGCGAGCGATCCATCAACACGCGCGGATCGACCGCCGGTGGCTCGCCACCTGCCATTCCGTAGAACACGACGGTGCCGCCGATACGCGTGACGCGGAGGCTATCGAGCACCGTCGTCCCGATCGAGTCGTAGACCGCGTCGACGCCATTCGGCGCGATCCGGGCGACCTCCGCGACCCAGTCGCCGCGCGAGCCGATCACGTGCGCGGCTCCCGCGCCGACCGCCGCGGCGCGCTTCGCCTCGCTCGATGCGAGCGCGATCACCTCGGCGCCGAGCGCGCGTGCGAGCTGGACGAGCAACAGGCCGACGCCGCCGGCCGCTGCATGGACGACGATCCGATCGCCGCGCTGGACCGCATAGCTGTCGCGGACGAGGTAGTCGGCCGTGAGGCCCTGGAGCAACAGCGCCGCGGCGACCTCGGCGCCGATGTCGTCGGGCAGCGGGATCAGATGATCGATGGGCACGGCGACGAGCTCGGCGTTCGCGTGAGGTGCATCTGCAAACGCGACGCGCTGACCGACGCGCCACCCGCCGGCATCGTGCGGATCGACCGCGGCGAGCTCGCCGGCCGCTTCGTAACCCGCGATCCACGGCGGCTGTCCGACGAGGTGATAGCGACCTTGCCGGCGATACACGTCCGCGAAGTTGAGCCCGATCGCGCGCGTGCGCACGATCGCGATGCCGGGACGCGCGACCGGATCCGCAACGTCACGGACCTCGAGCACCGATGGATCGCCGAACCGCGAGAACGTGAGCGCGCGCATCGCCGCGATGGTATGCGATTCAGCCGGTGGGGTTCGGTGTGAAGCGCGGGCACGCGCGTACCGGTTGCGGGCCGTACTTCGGCAGCGAAGGCTCCTGACACATCAGGAACGTCGAGCCTTTCGCGCTCGCGACGACGCGGAGGTGCACGCAGCGATGACACAGCGACGCGGGGAACGGTAGCGCCCGGTCGGTCATGAGCTGACAGTACCGCGCCGGCGCGATTCGGCGGTACATCTCGGCGATGTCGACGCTTCGGATCGCCGCCGTGCAGGTCGAGAGTCACGACGGTGCGATCACCGCGAACCTCGCGCGCGCCGAACCGTTCGTGGCAGAAGCGGCGGCAGCCGGCGCGCAACTCGTGCTGTGCCCGGAGTTCCTCGCCGCGGGATACATCTACGACACCGCGATCTGGAAGTCGGGCGAGCGCCGCGGTGGACCGACGGAAGCGTGGCTCGCGCGGATGGCCACGCAGCATCGGATCCATATCGGCGCGTCGTACCTCGAGGCCGACGGCGACGACTTCTTCAACACGTTCGCGCTCGCCGCGCCGACCGGTATCTGCGGACGTGTCCGCAAGGAATCGCTGCCGGTGTTCGAGGGCTGGTACTTCAAGAGCTGCTCCGAGCCAAAGACGATCGACACGGTGCTCGGGCGGATCGCGGTCGGCATCTGCCAGGACAACCACACCGCGCGGTTCATGCGCCAGATCGCCGACGCCGCGCCCGATCTGATCGTGATGCCGCACTCCGCGCCCTGCGCGCCGTTCGCATCCGCGCTCGTGCGCGAAGGGCTCGACGAGGTCGCGCCGTTCTACGCGCGTGCGTTCGGCGTGCCGGTGATGCTCGTCAACAAGGCGCGCACGCGCTCGCGTTCACCGCTGCCGGGCGTGCCGTTCGTGCGCGTTCCGTTCTCGTTCCCCGGGCGCTCGATGATCGCGGACGCCGACGCGCGGGTCGTCGCCCAGCTTCGCGCCGCAGAGGGCATCGTCGTCGGCGACGTCACGCTCGATCCCGCGCGCAAGCGAAGGCCGGAAGTGCCGCGCGGCTACTGGTCGCGGCGACCGACGCGCTATCCGCGGGCCGCGGGCGCATTCCTCGTGATGATGGAGCGGCTCGGCACGCGTGCGTACGCGGCGAGCAAAGCGCGGATCGCAGCGGCGCGCGCGATCACGCGCGGCTGATCACGCTTCTTGTTCTTGTTCGTGCTCGTGGTCATGCCCGAGCTGGTGATCGTGATGATCGTGATCCGGCGTGACGGTCTCGACCAGCTTCTGGCCCGCGTGTGCGAGCTCGTTGACGACGCGCGAGACGATCGCCTGCGTGTCGTGCGCGACGGTCGAGGCTGCCGCCTTGACCTTCGCCTTCGACTTCGTCGCCGCTTTCGTCACCGTCTTCTTCACGGCCTTCGCGACTTTCTTGACCGCGGTCTTCGCTTTCGCCGCCGTCTTTGCAGTCTTTTGGGCGGCCTTGTGGGCGGCCTTCTTGGCAGGCTTCGCCGCTTTCTTCGCCGTCTTCTTCGCGACCGCCTTTGCCTTCTTCTTCGCTTTGGCCATATCCCGGAGCATGCACCGTTTCGGGGCTGTTCCGCGTAGGATGCGCGCATGAACTTCCCCCAGCGCCACGTCGCGGCCCTCCACGAGATGACGGCGCGCCTGTTCGACAGCCGCAAGACCGGCGGCGATCTCGCCACGCTGGCGCGCGATCTGCTGCGCGGTTTCTTCGATGTCGCGACCGTGACCGGGCTCGACGGGCTGCTCGCCGAGCTGGGGGCCACGGACCGCACGACCCTGGAGGACCGAGAGGAACTGACCTCGGCGGTGGTCGGCCAGCTCGAGGCTATCCACCTCGATGGCGGCGGGCCGAGAAACCAGAAGCCGCGCCAGCTCGCGGATTGTCTCGTCGCTGCGCTCGGTTTGACCGTCGTCGAGGAGCCAGATCGGAGCCTGGTCGTCGGCGGGGACATCCGGGCCAAGGTCGCCGCCGCGATCGCGGGAGTTGTCGAGCAGGAGCTCGCAGCCCCGGCGATCCGCGAGGCGATCATCGCGGAGGCCCGGACCCGATGCAGCGACGCCGCCTTCAACAAGGTGGTGGCCCAGCTCGACGACCGGGGCGCTCAGCTCGTGAAGCAGCCGAAAGTCCCGCTCGACGCGATGCAGCACATCCAGCGGGCACTTGCCGAGGCTCGCGAGGCCGTGATCGCCCGGATCGCGAATACCGCATTCGACCGGGCCGCCGCGCTCCTGGGAGGCGAGGCCGCCGCGCGGATCGATCAGCCGGTCACGCTGCGGGCGACCCCGCGCGACCTCGCCGCGATCCGCGCGCATCGCGCGGGGCTCACCCCGGCGCGCGTCATCCAGGCGCTACTCGAGGCGCTGACCGATCTCGTGCCGATCGCGTGGCAGGCACCGGAGCAAGTCGTGCTTTCGTACGGCGCGACGAAGACGTTCAAGGTCGGCGACGTGATCGATCATCCCAAGTTCGGGCGCGGTGCGGTGGTGTCGTTGATGATGCAGCGCATCGACGTCGAGTTCCCCGACGGCAAGCACACCTTGATTCACGTCCCGCCGCGGCGCTAACCGCGTTACGTTCCCGGCCATGGACATCGCGCTGGCCGAGGGGTCGCCCGCCGCGTTCGGGGCAGCTACGTTGTGCGAGGCATTTCAGAGCACCGTCGCGGTGCGCGGCGATCGCGTCGCGCTGCGGACGAAGGGCGACAAGACATCGTGGACGTGGACCGAGTACGGCGAGCGCGTGCGGCGCTACGCGGGAGGGTTCGCCGGGCTCGGCGTGAAGGCGCACGACACCGTCGCGATCCTGCTCGTCAACCGGCCCGAGATGAACGTCGTCGACATGGCCGCCGTGCACCTCGGTGCGGTGCCGTTCTCGATCTACGCGACGTCGACCGCGGATCAGACGCGGCACCTCCTCGCCGATTCGGGCGCGCGCGTGATCGTCACCGAGCAGGCGTTCGCCGCGAAGGTGAAGGACGCGATCGCCGGAACGCGGGTCGAGCACGTGATCGTCGTCGACGGCGAGTTCGATCTCGATCAGCTCGCCGCGAAGGCCCCTGCGGGCTTCGATTTCGCCGCGGCCTGGCGCGCCGTCACGCCGGAACACCTGCTCACGATCATCTACACGTCGGGCACGACCGGCGCGCCGAAGGGCGTCGAGCTCACGCACGCGAACATGATGTTCGAGCTGCGCTCGATCCAGGCGGTGCGCCAGATGCCGAGCGACGCGCATAACGTCTCGTACCTGCCGTCGGCGCATATCGCCGATCGCATGGGCCTGCACTACCTCCACATCGCGCTCGGCGGCACCGTGACCGCGTGCCCGAATCCGCGCGAGCTGTTCAAGCACGTCGCCGAGGTCCATCCGACCGAGTTCACCGGGATGCCGCGCGTGTGGGAGAAGCTGAAGGCCGGGCTCGAGGCGAAGTTCGCCGCCGAGTCGCCCGAGAAGCGCGCCGCGATCCAGGGTGCGCTGCAAGCGGGTCTCCAGCGCGTGAAGCTCGAGCAGGCGGGGCAGCCGGTTCCCGAGGCGCTCGCGGTCGGTTGCGCGCGCGCCGATCAGCTCGTGTGGGCGCCGGTGCGCGCCGCGATCGGCTTCGATCGCACGCGCACGTACTTCACCGGTGCCGCGCCGACGCCGCGCGACGTCCTCGAGTTCTTCCACGCGATCAACATCCCGATCGCCGAGGTCTGGGAAATGTCGGAGCTGTCGTGCGTCGCGACCGCGAATCCGATCGGCGTGCCGAAGCTCGGCACCGTCGGCACCGCGATGCCTGGCGTCGAGCTCAAGCTCGCGAGCGACGGAGAAGTCCTCGTCAAGAGCCCGCTCGTGATGCGCGGCTATCGCAACATGCCGGAGCAGACCCGCGAGACGATCGATCCAGATGGCTGGCTTCACACCGGCGATATCGGCGAGATCGATAGCGAGGGCTACCTCAAGATCGTCGACCGCAAGAAAGAGCTGATCATCAACGCGAACGGCAAGAACATGTCGCCCGCGAACATCGAAGCCACGCTGAAGGGCGCGAGCCCGTTGATCGGTCAGGCGTGCGTGATCGGCGATGCCCGCCCGTTCAACGTCGCGCTGCTCGTCCTCGATCCCGACGGTGCGCTCGCGTTCTGCCGCGCGCATGGCCTCGATCTGCCGCTCGCGAAGCTCGTCGAGCACGGCGGATTGCGCGCCGCGATCGAAGCCGGCGTCGCGAAGGCGAACGATCAGCTGTCGCGCGTCGAGCAGATCAAGCGCTACGCACTTCTGCCCGACGAATGGCTGCCGGCAGGTGAGGAGCTGACGCCGACGATGAAGCTGCGGCGCAAGGCGATCGCGGCGAAGTACGCGGACCGGATCGCCGCGCTCTACAGCGAGGCATAACGCCGGGGCAGGTTGGGGGCATGTCGGGTTCGCCCGACAACTTGTCGGTTGCTCCCGACGACACGCGCGCGACAACCATCGATTGCAGCGTCGCTACGCCGTGGCCTCGCGCTTGCTGTTCTAGGGCGCATGCGCTTAGCCGTTTCGCTTGTCTTAGTTGCTGCATGTAGCTCCAGTCACGACGTCGCGCCGGATGCCGCCGCCACCGCGGATTCGGCACCGGCCGACGCCGCGGCGTCGATGACCTCGTTTTCTTACAAGCCGGGCTGGACCGGCGTCGTCTCGGTCAGCGTCATCGGCGCTCCGGTCGGCGCGACAGGACCATGGGCGACGCTCGCGACGTTGGCCGACAACGGTAGCGGTACCTATGCGGGCACCGCGATGCTGGCGCCCGGTGACTACGACTATCTGTTCCAGGTGACCGGCGATGCCGATGCGGGCGCGAAGGCGGCGACGCTCCAGCGCTACGTCATCGATCCGACGAACGTCGACTGGGAGGCGTGTCCGATGGACTCGCCGACGTATTCGACGGAGATGAACCCGTGCGGCAAGCTCGCCGTGCCGCAGGGCAGTGCGGCGCCGCTCTATCACGTGACCGGTAAGGTCGTGGTCGGCGGCGCGGCAGCGTCGGGTTACCTCGTCCTCGTCGAGCGCGAGGAGATGGACAGTCATCACTTCTTCGCGAACCGCGTGACGACCGGCAGCGACGGCACGTACGACTTCACGACCGCGAGTGGCATGTACAGGATCCAGGTCCAGCACCCGACCTATGAAGCGAAGACCGACAAGATGCTCGATCCGAAGACGCTGAACGAGATGCGGCGCGATATCAGCACGGCGTTCCCGGTTGCTGGCGCGGTCGCGGTCTCCGATGCCGAGATGGGCTACACCGGCTACGCGTCGTTCGCGCCGAGCGGCGCCGGTACGTTGCCGCAGACGTTCACGTTCCCCTCGGGGATGTCGGCGCGTCTCGATGTCTACGGCGACGGCAACGAGATCGGTGATCCGTGGTTCAACTCGGCGGCGACGACCGCCGGCACGATGTCGTTCGACGGCACGTTCAACACGATGAAGGCGATGGTCGCGAAGGCCGTCGCAGGCACGTCGTACTGGTGGGGCCTCGAATATCCGCACCCCGCGACCGGCGGCAACGTCGGCTGGACCCAGCAGACGATGGTGTTCCCGATCTCGTGGGCGACCGTGAACTAGGGCTTCGTCGCCGCCCGTGCAAAGGGCTGGACGAGGTTCTGCGCGAGCCCCGCGGGGAACAAGAACTGCGGCAGGTGCGAGAAGTCGCCGAGCATGATCGTGGTGCCGTTGCCGCCGAGCTGACCGAGCGCTTCGTACGCCTTCATCTGGACGGTCAGCGGTGAGATCGACTGGGTCGAAGCGCGGTTCTCCTCGGCGTGAGCGCGCGCGAGGATCGTGATCGCCTCGGCGTCCGCACGCGCCTTCTCGAGCGTCGCCGTCGCACGGGCCTTCTCGAGCTTCGCATCTTCCTCGGCGATCGCGCGCTCGTTGCGCTTCGCTTCGAGCTCGGTCTTGAGCTTGAGCTCCTCGGCGGCGGCCTGGTTCTGGATCGTCTGCTGCGCGCTCTGCGCTTCGTTCTCGAGCGCGAGCTTCTTCTTGAGCGCGTCGCTCTCGATCGCGGCGCGCTGGCGGACTGCCTCTTGTTCGCCGACGATGCGCTGCTGGACCGCGGCGGCGATCTCCGGCGCGTAGCGGATCGATTCGAGCGTGATCGATGCGATCGCGACGTGCTTGCCGCGGATCCGGCGCTGGACGTCGCGCTCGATCTCGTCCTCGATCTTCTCCTTCTGCGCCGCGAGCTCGGTGTACGAGTGGTGCGCGAACACGCCGCTCGCCGCGCTGCGGAACTCGGGCCCGACGACCTCGTCGAAGTAGTTGCCGCCGACCTCGGAGTCGAGCTCGTAGAGCTCCGAGATGATCGGCTTGTAGATCACGCTGAGCTCGAGCGTGAGCGCGAGGCCTTCTTGTGACGTCGTGTTGAGCTCCTCGTGCTTCGTCGAGAACGTGACGTCGAAGTCATCGATTCGCCCGCAGTCGTGGAACGCGCAGAACCAGCCGAGGCGATAGCGTCCCTCGGGTAGGATCTCGCGCGAGAGCCCAGCGTTCGGATTGAAGCGAAGCCCGCGATGCCCGGGTTGGACGGACTGATAGCCGCAGGCCGCGACGAGCAGGATCGGAGTCAGACGTTGGAACATGGACGGCTCCTGGGGTTGGGTCAGTGCGGCAGGCCTTCGAGCCAGCCGCCGAGGTCCTGAGCGAGATGCGTCATGCACGACCACATGACGCGAGCGCCGGCCTCCGCATCGACGATCGCGCCGTCGCGACACAGGACTTGCGTCTGCGCGATGAAGTCGTTGCCGAGCCGGCTGCGCAGCGTCGCGCGTGCGACGAGCGAGACCGATAGGCGCGTGTCCTTGTACGACGCGTCGCCCGCGATCAATTCCACCGTGAGCACGCTGTCGGCGCGCGGCGCGATCGTGCGCACGATCGCCTGGCCGAGCGCAGCCGCGAGATCGACGAAGTCGACGGACGCGCCGTTCACGGGCAAGGGATCGCGAAGCCCGGCGATCCGCGGCACCACCTCGAACGTCGGATCGCTCGGTGCGGTCGTCTTGCCGCCGGCACCATCCGGAACGACGCGCACGAGGTCCGCTCCACACGCGGACAACACGATCACGGTTGCGGCAAGGCGTGGCATCACCTTCGTAGTAACGGGCGACCTCGCGCGCGCTACGTGAAGGTTTCGTTGTCAGGATGAAGGTTTCGTTATTGCAACGCGCCTACATCTGCAACTCAGGAGGCGGAAGCGAGCGTGATCTGCGTGATCTCGCACGACGTTCCAACCCGCAGCGGTGGTCCCCAGAACCCCGTGCCTTCGCTGACGTACATCCACGTCTTGCCGTGCTTCGCGAGCCCCGCGACCTGCGGCTCGAATAAGCGCGACAACCAGCCGAGCGGGAGCAGCTGACCACCGTGGGTGTGGCCCGAGAGCTGGACATCGACGCCGGCCGGCGCCGCGCGCGCGATCGTGCTCGGATGATGCGCGAGCAACACGACGGGTAGGGCCGGATCGCGATTCGCGACCGCCTTCGCGACGTCCTCGCCGTGGCCCGGTCCCATCGCATGCGAATCATCGACGCCGGCGAGCGTGAACCCGGGCATCTCGACGTGCTCGTTGCGCAGGTACTTCATGCCGAGCGACGTGAAGTGCGCGATCCACTCGTTCGCGTTCCAGTAGTACTCGTGGTTGCCGGTCACCGCGAACACGCCGTGCTTCGCGCGCAGGCCGGCGAGCGGCGCGACCTCGGGCGCGAGGTAACTGACGCGGCCATCGATCAGGTCGCCGGTCAGGACGATCAGATCGGGCTCGAGCGCGTTCACGCGATCGACGACCTTCGCCGCGAACGCTTCGCCGAGTGATGGTCCGATGTGGACGTCGGTGAGCTGGACGATCGTGAATCCCGCGGCGCTCGCCGGCAGGTTCGCGAGCGGGATCCGCACGCGCTTCACGACGGGGCCGAGCCGAACATGAACGAGCCCGTACCCGACGACGGCGATCGCCGCGAACACGCCGCCGACCGCGGCCGCGCGTGGGCCGATCGGTGTCAGCGCGACGACGAGGTTGCTGACCGCCGCCGCGAGCAATAGATAAACCGCGAACCCGAACCAGATGTACGTGACCGCGAGCCAGGGCTTCGCTGCCTCGCGTGACAACCGCCGCGAATAGATCGCCGCCGCTGGCAGGCTCGGCGCGAGGACGGCCACCGCGATCGTGCCGATCGTGGTCCACGGTGCCGGCCAATGCGGCGCGTGAATGAACCGGAGCCAGACGTAGTAATGGGCGGAGCCGAGCACCGCCATCACGATCGAGAGACGAACCCAGATGCGGCGCACGCTACGTTCTACTACTTCTGCGTCGCGACGGTAACGCCTGCCCAATCGGCGGGGGGCGGATGCGCAGCGAAAGCGAGTGCGCGCTCACTCATTGCCGCCGCCGGCGCATCGTCGGGGCGCTCCGCGAGGATCTCGCCCCACGCTGCCGCGGCTTCTTCGAACCTGCGCGCGACGTAGGCATCCAGCGCGCGCGTCGAGATCGCGGCGAGCTCGACTGCCGCGGTGTCGTTGTCGCTCGCACGTGCGAGCAGCTCGTACAGGCGGATTCCTTGCTTCTTGCCCTTCACCGCGACGATATCGATCGGCCGCGCGACGATCGCCGTGCCGGCCGCGACGAACGTCGACTCGCTGATCATCAGCTGCGTGCCGTACTGCTTGTTGATGCCCTCGAGCCGCGACGCGAGGTTCGCGGTGTCGCCCATCACGGTGTAGTTCATGCGCGCGGTCGAACCGATGTTGCCGACGAGCACCTCGCCGGTCGCGACGCCGATCCGGGTCGCGAGGTTCGTGCCCTGTTTCCCGAGCTCGCGCACGCAGTTCTGGCAATCGAGTGCGGCGAAGCACGCGCGGACCGCGTGATCCTCGACGGTCGTCGGTGCACCCCAGAACGCCATGATGCCGTCGCCCATGTACTTGTCGACGGTGCCGTGCTCGCGCGCGATGATCGTGCTCATGTCGTCGAAGTAGGTCGCGAGGAACTTCACGAGCTCTTCGGGCGTACGGTTCTCGGCGAGCGCGGTGAATCCGACGAGGTCGGAGAAGAACACCGTCAGCGTGCGGACCTCGCCCTTGAGCTCGGCATCGAGCCCCGACGCGACGAGCCGGCGGACCAGATCGCGCGGGACGTAGCGCGCGAACGACCGCAGGCCGTGCTTCATTTGGAGCAGCGCGGTGTTCATCATATCGATCTCGCGAAACAGCGAGCTGTGGCCCTGGAGGTCGTCGAGGTCGAGCCGGCCGGCCTTCGCCATCTCGCCGGCGAGCGCGATCAGCGGGCGCGACACGCGGCGCGCGAGCAGCCACGCGATGCCGATCGCGACGATCACCGCGACGAGCGAGATCAACAGCGAGAACAACACGCGGTCGCGCAGCCCGGCCGTGAAGTCCGAGGCCGGCGCATACGCGAGGACCTTCCACGCCGGGCCATGAGCGAGCGGTAGCGTGCGTGCGATATACGCTTCACCGTCGAGCTTGAAGCCTTGCGCGCTCGGGCCCGCGGCGAGCAGCGCGTGGACGGCCGGATCGGCGAGCGCGTCGACCTTGATCGGCTCGTGATTCGCGACGATCTGGGCGCTCGGGTGCGCGATCACGACGCCGTCGTCGGCGAGCAGCACGACCCGGCCGTGGTCGCGGAACTGGAGCTCGCGGGTCAGCTCGGAGAGCCGCGCGAGGTGGAAGTCGATCGTGAATACGCCGGCGAGCTCGCCGTGGACGAGGCTCGGCAACGCGTACGTGATGCCGGGGACCTGCTGGCCTGCGAACACGTACGGCGGGGTCCACACGCCTGCCTTGGCCGCAGCCGCGAGCGTGTAGAACGGCCGGGTGCGCGGGTCGTACAGCGTGTCGAGCGTGGTCTCGGCTGGGCCGTACGTGCCATCCGGCGCGACGACGCGTTCTTCTCGCGTCGTCTTGCCATCGCTGATCCAGCTCGTGTTGAGCTTCACGCCGCCGCCGTCGGGGCGATAGACACCCATGAACGTGCCATCGGTCGCCGAGTAGCTCACCCACGTGAACGTCGGGTTTGCCTCGAGCATCGCGATCATGCGGTGCGCGAGCTCGTCCTTCGTCGTCGGCCCGAGCTGCGCGAGCGCCTCGGCGGCGGGCGGCGCCCGCATCACGAATGCCTCGGTCTCGGCGGCGGTCTCGCGCGAGATCTGGTCGAACAGGCTCGCGGCGAGCTCGCGGACGTTCGCCTTGCCCGAGCGATAGTTCCACCACGCGATCCATCCGCCGGTCGCGGCGATCAGCACCGCGACGACGACCGCGAGGCTGATCGGATAGCTGAACCTCCTGCGGCTCACCGCAGCGAGGATAGATCAGAACCGCGCGGTGTAGCCGATGCTGCCGCCGGTGTGATCGAGCTGCACGGTCATGTGCGACTCCTCGTGGTGCGGCGTCGCGATCAGATAGACGCCGGCGGCCGCGAGCACGATCCCGCCGATGCCGATGCCGATCGACATCCCGCGATAGAGATGGCCATCGTCGAGCAGCGAGTGCGCCTTCGCGAGGTCATCGGTGTTCGCGCACATCGAATTCGGACACAGTTTGTGCTCGTCGTCGAACTTGCCCGAGGACACCGCGAACATCACGCCGGCGGTCGCGAGCGCGGCGACGCCGACCGCGCCGATGATGATGCCGTTGCGCTTGCGATGATCCGGTGCCATCGACTCGTCGTGCATCGCCATGGGCTGCGCGGGCGCGGCCATCGGTGCCGGTGCGGGCTCGGCAGCCATCGGCGCCGGTGCAGGCGCAGGGGCCGGGGCAGGGGCGGCTTCCGGGGTCGGCTCGAGCCGGATGATCACGTCGACGATCGCCTTCTCGCGATCGACCGGCGCGGACGCGTGGCCGGTGAAGCCCGGCGCCATCGCGGTGACCTCGTGCGGGCCGGTGTCGACCATCACGTCCTCGGTCGGCGAGACCTCGACGCCGTCGACCATGATCTTCAGGCCCGGCACCTGCTTCACGGCGAACCGCAGCTTCGGCGCGCGCGCCTCGAGCTTCGCCGCCTTGTCGAGCGAATTGGCCTGGCGATACAGCTTCGCCGCGGCGACGGGCTTGCCGTCTTGTTCGTAGCAGCCTGCGAGCGTGATCTCGGTTTGCGCTGCCGGCGCGAGCTTCTCGCTCGCCGCATACGCGTCGCACGCTTCGTGGATCCGCCCGGCCTTGTACGCGGCGTGGCCGCGCTTCAACGCATCGGCGGCGCTCTCGTCTGCGGATGCGATACCGGCAGACGCGAGCAGGGTAGTAGCGATGATGAGATGCTTCATGGTGGACCTAGGGGTTAAAGAGCTCGCGAGTTGCCGAACTTGTCGTTGGAAGGACCCTTCGCGGCGTCGCCTTTGACGTCGAACGTGATCTGGTTGAGGCCGTCCTTGATCTTGATCTCCTGCTCGATCGGCTCGGCGCTCTTCTCGCTCCACACTCGCGCCTTGTACTTGCCGGGCTCGAGGCTGCGGAAATAGAACTCCTTCGATCCGTCGACCGGGACGTATGCCGGCGCATCGATCACGAAGATGAACGACGCCATGCTCGCGTGGACGTTGCAGCCGAGCCGCACGAGGCCGGTCTTGTCGAACTTCATCTCGCGCGACTGGCCGTTCTTGTACATGCCGATGTCGAACGGCTGGGTCGGCGAGCTCGAGAACACGTTGTGATAGAAGTTGTCGAAGTTCGGGAACGCGACGGTCGAGCCCGGTGGGATCGCGAGCAGGCGCGGCGAGAACCGCTTGTTGCGTTGCTCGACGACGCGGTGCTTCGCGATCCGCTTCGCGTATTTGCCGCTCACCGGATAGAGCTCGACGAGGCCGACGCCGTCGAGCGGTTTGCCGTCGACCGTGATCGTGCCGCGCAGCGAGCCGGGCAGGTTCGGCCCGGTGTTGTCTTCGTCCGATGCGCCGACCGTCTTCGGCTGCGGCGGCGTATCGCTCGCCATCTGCTTCAGCGGTGTCTCGATCCGCGGCGGTGCGCCATCGCGGAACGTCGATGCAGCGGCGGCGACGGTGTCTGCGCCGACCGCGATCTCGACCCGACCGAACAGCTGATCGGCCCAGTTGCGCTGGCCGCGCTTGGCCGCGAGGATCGCGGCGGCGAACAGATCGTGCGCGGACTTGTCGGTGATCTTCGCGAGCACCGCGTTCGCTTTCGCCAGCTGGGCATCGCTCACCGGGTGCAGGCGATTCGCCGGCGTCACGATCCGCGGCTGGAGCGGGCCGAGCGCGCCGAGTAGCTCGGTCTTCTCCTTCGCGGGGACCTTGAACTTGTCGAGCGTCGCCGAGAGGTCCTCGACGAGCGCGGTGAACTCGTCATCGACGAGCTCCATGCCGCCGTGCGAGGTCTCCATGTCGCGGCCGGTGTAGTGGCACGGGCCTCCGGTCGCCATGCACACGAACTCGACGAGCAGGCTCTTCAGCTGCGGGATGTCGGTGTTCGAGAACCGCAGGTTGATCCGGCCATCGGCCGCGATCCGCGCGACGAAGTCATCGACGACCGCGACGATCGCGCGCTGGCCGCCGAGACGCTCGTAGAGCTCCGGTGCTTTCGCGGTCGCGGGAGCCGCGGTCGACTTCGGCGTGCTCTGCGGCTTCGGCGATCCGCCGCACGACATCGCGAGGCATGCAGCGAGCGTTGCGAGCTTCATCATTGGAATAACCCCGCGTAGGCGGCTTGGTTGTTGGCATCGCCGTCCGGATCCGGAAGCGTGCTGAACGCCGCGTACGCCGCCGGCGTCGCATCGTTCGAGTGGTTCATCACGAGATCGATCACGAACGCCGTGTACGTACCGGAACCGCCGCCGGGGCCGTCCTGCGGAACGTACGGGGTGTCATCGCCACAGGCGCCGAGGCCGCAGGCGACGAGGATGCTAAGCAACGTAAGACGTAGCTGCACGTGGGTCTCCCTTCTCGAAGAGACCTACGAGCGCTGTGCTCGCTCGGATCACATCGGTGTAGATTCTTCGCGGTGACGCCCGAAGCCTATTTGCCCGCAGACTTACGCACCGCGACGATCGAGAAGATCAATGTCGGCCTGTCGGGAGCCGGCGTCTACAAGGTCACGGCCGGTGATGCCGCATACGTCCTCAAGATTTACGACGCCGCGATCGATCCGACGCTCCGCGAGGCGGCTGGAGCGGCAGGCGTCGCGCCGAAGGTCACGTTCGTCGATCCGACCCGCCGCGCCGTGCTGTCGGAGCTGATCGTCGACCGCGGGTTCATGCCGATCTTGATGAACCCGGGGACCCGCGCGCGCGCGATCGCGAGCCTCGGCGCTGCGCTGCGGCGCGTCCACGATCTGCCGCTCGATCCGAATGCGGCACCCGCCGATCCTCGCGGCTTTCTCGAGCGCATCATCAGCTCGCTCGCGAACCTGAACGCGCCGGCGTGGGTACGCGACGCGCAGGATCGCGCGCTGGCCGAGCCGATGCCGCCGAGCGAGCGCACGCTCGTGACGAGCCACAACGACGTCAATCCGTCGAACCTGGTGTGGGACGGCGAGCGGATCGTACTGCTCGACTGGGACACCGCGGCGCCGAACGATCCGCTCTACGATCTGGCGGCGGCTGCGACGTTCATGCGGTTCGATGGCGACGCGTGTCGCGCACTGCTCGAAGCGCACGACGGTGTCGCGCCGGAGACGCTGCCGGCTCGGTTCGCGTACTGGCGGCGGATGGTCGCGACGCTGTGCGGCCCGATTTTTCTCATGCTCGCACGTCATGGCGGCTACACCGGTAACGCCGAAGGCCCGACGCTGGCCGAAGCATATGCGGAGATGCGCGCCGGTACGCTTTCGGTCGCAGGCGGTGAAGGTCAATGGAGATTCGGCCTCGCGCTCCTACGTGAGAGCCTCGCGCTGTAGCGCCAGCGCACGGTGATATTTTTGCGACTTTTCCGACGACGAGCCTCACTAACGGCGGCGATGCAGAAGCTCGGTGTCGAAACTCGTCCGCTCCGGATCCTCGGTGCGGGCACGCGCGCAACGTCTGGCTGGTTGCGCGACCTCGATCTCCGTCCGACGGGAACGTGGGACGTCGCGATCGATCTCGATGACGGCGCCGGCGCGCACTTCCATATCGCGATCGATGCCGACGAGTGGGGCTTTCGGTTCGAGCGCAACGGCGAGCTGTCCTGGATCCGCGTCCGGACGGCGCCGATGGTTCACCTCCGCGATGACTTCGCGCTCTTGGCGATCACCCCCGCGCTGCGGGATCTGACGCTACTCATCCGTGCGATCGAACGGCGTTACGAGCTCCGGTTCCGCCGAGAGCACGCGCGCACCCACACCGACCTTCATGATCGGGACGCGATGGTGCGCAGCTGGATCGCTTCTCTGTAGGGAGATCCGGGCACCTGGGTCGTATGATGGCCGTTCGCGATGATTCCCACGGCCAGTCACCAGACCGAAACCGACGTCGCTCATCAGCCACCCGCGATCGAGGGTGCGGAGGCCGAGACGGCCGAGGCGGAGTCGACGACCGCCTACACGAACAACGGGCCGATTCCGGCACCCCAAGGCTTCGCCGCGGGCGCGCCGCCTGCGACTGCGGGTGACAAGGCGTTCGCGGCAACCGACCACCTGAAGCCCGACCAGCGCGAGTACTACGAGCAGATCCGCACGCAGGAGCCGGGCATCCCCGACAAGCGCGCGCAACAGCTCGCGGGAGAGAGCCGGCCGCTGACCCAGACCGATCGCGATACGGTCACGGCGATCCAGCGCAAGATCGCGACGATGAAGCCGAAGCGGATCGACGATCCGAAGAACCCGAACCTCGTGCAGATCGAGGTCGCGTTCGACGGCACCGGCGACGACCGCGAGGTGATGCCGAACGACACGAACCCGGCGCTCCTCGAAGATGCGTTCGAGGGTCCGAAGCAGTACCAGCCGGGCGTCGCGACGAAGCGCGGCACGGGGCTCGGGACGAAGATCGAGAACAACTTCCAGTTCGCGACCGGCGCCGGCATGCAGGAGCGGATCGACGCCGCGTACAACAACCTCGTCGCGGAGGTGAACTCGATCAAAGGCGGCAATCCGAAGGCCGAGGTCGTGCTCGTCGTTACCGGGTTCTCGCGCGGCGCGGCCGAAGCGCGCGCGTTCACGAACGAGCTCAACCAGCGCGGCGTGCCGGTGACGGCTTCGAAGCAGCCCGACGGCTCGTTCAAAGAGCACTACGCGACGCCGCACGTCGGGGTGATGGTGCTGTTCGACACGGTCGAGATGTCGGCGAATCGCAGCCTCGACATGAACATCCCGGCGAACGTCGACAACGTCCTCCACATCACGGCGCGCGACGAGCATCGCACCGACTTCCCGCTGACGAAGGCGACCGATCCGAACCGGCCCGACGACAACCGCATCACCGAAGTCGCGATGCCGGGCTCGCACGGCGATATCGGCGGTGGCAACCCGAACGCGTACTCGAAGATCTCCGAGCAAATCGCACAGCAGTACATGGTCAACGCCGGCGTCCAGATGGCGCCCGTCGATCCGAAGCAGCAGGTCGACGTCAACGATCCGAACCTTCGCCTTCACGATACCGGTGACGGCGTGTTCGGGATGAAGCGCCCGACGTTCGATAGCAAGAATCCGCAGCAGTGATGAATCTTGCGACCTTTCATTAGCCGCGCCCCACATAGCGGTCAGTGAACCACGCGACCACGGCCTGGCTCGCCTCTCGCGGCATCACGCCCGAGACGCCCGGGTGGCACGTCAACATCGACCTCGACGATCATCCAAAGTCGCCGACGGCGCGGTTCCACATCGCGATCGATCCCGAAGGCTGGAGCTTCACGTTCGAGCACGGGGGGAAGGCGTCGCGGATCCGGATCACGGATGACCCGATGATCCTCGAGGGCGACGACTTCCAGCTCATGCGATCGATCCCGAACCTCGAGCAGCTCGGAGTTTTACTGACCGGCCTGGAGCGCCGCTACGACGTCTACTTCCGGAGGCTGCACGCGCAGATCGACACGTCGTTCGTGCGCGCGGAGCCGACGATCCGGTTGTGGGTCGTCGCCTGTCTCTAGATCGCGAAGTCGAGACGGCCGCCAGGCGGAGCGACGGTCACCGTGCCGTCGGGCGCGACATGGCAAGAGCCACCCTGACCCGGGACGCGAACGACGCCCGGTGCCCAGTTCGCGTTCGCGATGTGAACCTCGAACTGGCGGGCGAGCACTGCGAGGCGATCGGCGCGCGTGTCGGGGCGTTCGACCCACGCGCTCGGGAACACGAGGAGCTCGGCGGCGCTGAGCTCGCGTGCGGCGTCGTCGGCGACGAAGTGGAGATCGAAGCACACCGCGATCGTGATCTCGATGCCCGCGATCGCGACGACGGGCGGCGGCTCCGCGCCAGCGGTCGCCCAGGTCTCGGGATACCAGGGATGGCGCTTGCGATAGACGAACCCGAGCGCGCCGCGCGGGTCGAAGCACGCCATCGCGTTGAACAGCGCATCGCCCTCGCGAAGGACGAGCGAGCCGAGGAGATGGACGCCGTGCTTCGCGGCGAGAGCGGCGGTCGCACGCGCGGTCGGGCCGTCGATCGGCTCGGCGAACTGCGAGAGATCGAAGTCGCGCGTCGGCGAGACGTAGCCGTGGAGCGCCGCCTCGGGAATCACCACGAGGTCGGTCGATGGCCCGGCGGCAAGCCGCGCGTCGATGTCGGCGAGCACGCGTACCGGGTCGCCGTACGATGCCGCGAGCTCGAGCACGGTGACGCGCACGACAGGAGCGTACTATCGTCGCGCCATGTCGATGCTGCAGACGCGCGCTGAAGTCACGTCGTATCAAGAGACCTCGTTGCACGCGCACGTGATGGCGTTCATCGCCGCGCTCCGCGATCGCAACGATCCGCGGTTTCACCTGACCTCGTTCGGGGCGAGCCCGGGCGGTCGAGAGCTGCCGCTCGTCGTGATGTCGGCGCACGGCGTGAAGACGCCCGCCGAGGCCCGCGCGAAGCGCCTGCCGGTCGTCCTGATCATCAACGGCATCCACGCCGGCGAGGTCGAGGGCAAGGAAGCGTCCCAGATGCTGATGCGCGACATGCTCGCGGGCACCCACGCGGCGCTGCTCGAGAAGCTCGTGCTCGTCGTCGTGCCGCTGTTCAATCCCGATGGCAACGATGCGGTCGACCCAGAGAACCGCAAGCTGAACTTGCCGCGGCTCGAGGGCCAGATCGGACCGAAGCTCGTCGGCACGCGGGTCAACGGCATCGGCGTCAACCTCAACCGCGACTACATGCGCCAGCAGGCGCTCGAGATGCAGCTGCTCCAGAGCCGCGTCGTCCAGCACTGGCTGCCGGACCTCACGATCGACAACCACGCGACGAACGGCTCGGTCCATCGCTACTCGATGACGTACGACATCCCGCACACCGTCGACAGCGGCCGGCCCGAGCCGATCGCGTTCATGCGCCAGCGCGTGATGCCCGCGGTGACGAAGGCGCTCGAGGCGAACCACGGCCTGCTCGCCGGCTGGTACGGCAACTTCGTCGAGGACGAGCGCGCGCTCGATGCGCGGCGCGATGCCGACCCCGCATCGCCGGTGACCGAGGGCTGGATGACCTATCCGCACAACCCGCGGTTCGGCAGCAACTATCGTGGCCTGTCGAATCGGCTCGACCTGTTGCTCGAGTGCTACTCGTACCTGACGTTCGAGGAGCGCGTGCGCACGACGTACGCGACGATGCTCGAAGCGCTCACGTACGTCGCGGCGCATCCCGACGATGTCGTCCAGATCGTCGCGGCGAGCGCGGCGCCGCGCGACAAGATCGCGGTCCGCTACAAGCTCGAGCCGTTCGCGGAGCCGATCGAGATCGCGACGTGCGCGCCGCGGACGCTGTCGGGCGCCCCGACGACCGTGAAGATCAAGTACTACGCGAACTTCATCGGCACGACGGTGATCGATCGGCCGCCCGCGTACGTGGTGCCCGCCGAGATGGCGGAGCACCTGGCGCGGCACGGCATCGCGAGCTCGCCGGTCAGTGGTGAACGCGACGTCGAGGTCGCGACGGTGACGGGCTTTGCGACCGAAGGCGGGCGCAAGATCCTCGAAGCATCGGAGGTCGGTGACCTCGAGGTCGCGTGGAAGCGTCAGACCCGCGCGGTGCCGGCCGGCGCTCGGCTCGTGAAGACCGATCATGCATCGGGCGCCATCGCCGTCTATCTGTGCGAGCCCGAGAGTGACGACGGCGCGGTCGAGAACGGCGTCCTCGCAGCGCCGAAATCCGGCGAAGAATTCCCGATCTGGCGGGCGTTCTAAGCCCTGCGTTTCGCGGCGACTGCCATCGCCACGCCGCAGCCGCCGAGTACCGCGGCGGCGAGAAGCCGGTACACCTCAGGAACGCTGTAGAGCCAGTCGAACACCGCCTTCGTCGGCTGTGGCGTCCACGTGGTGTCGTGGTCCCCGAAGCTGAACGCGACGAGCCCGACCGCGAGCGCCAGCAGCAACCAGGCCGCGATCCCGAACGCGATCGCCGAGCGAATGCGCTCCATGACGGGAGAATAACGTAGCAGCAGCGATTTGCGACCTCCGTGCATCCAAGCTGCGTGATGGCGAGCGCCGCGTCCCGTTCCCGCATGTGGCTTGCGGGGTGTGCGGTGGTCGCCGTGTGGTGCACGGCCTGGACGGCCGTCGTCGCGACGCGTCACGCACCGCCGGTCACGCTCGCCGCGGCATTCGACTTCGTCGTGACGGCGAACCTCGCGCTGTGGTGGTTCGGCAACCGCCAGGTCCCGCGCTGGATGGTCGGCGCGACGCTCGCGATCGGGCTCGTGTTCGCCCGCTTCGCGATCGCGGGTGCGCACGGTGGTGGTCATGCAGTGCTGGTTGTCGGCGGCGCGCTCGAGCTCGCGCTGGTGGTCGGCGTCGCGATCCGGTTCCGGCGGGCGAGGGCGGCGTATCGCTCTGCACGCGCCGCAGGTGACGGCGGATTCGCGGCGCTGATCGGCGCGCTGGAGGCGGCACGCATCCCGAGCGCGGTCGCGAACGTGATCGCGACGGAGGTCTATCTGTTCGCGATGGCGTTCGCCGGCTGGCGGCGGGCGACGCCGAAGCTGACGGTGCATCGCGCGAACGGCTTCACGCTCTACGCGGGCGTGTTCGCGTTCCTGATCCTCGCCGAGACGCCCGCGGTTCACATCGCGCTCGCGGCGCTGGTGACTCCGCTCGTCGCGTGGCTCGCGACCGGCGCGTCGCTCTACAGCCTGATCTGGCTCGCGGGCTATGCGAATGCCACGCGCCACGGTGGCGTGATCGTTCGCGCGAACGAGATCGAGCTGCGGATCGGCGTGCGCTGGCGCGCTCGGATCGAGCGAGCTGCGATCGCGAGCATCGAGGCGTGCGAGGCCGCGCCCGAAGGCGCGCTCGACTGCTCGATCCTCGGCGCGAACACGCTTCTGCGCTTGTCGAAGCCCGTGCGGATCCACGGCCTGTTCGGCCGCGCCCGCGAGACCGAGGTCATCGCGCTGTCGCTCGACGACCGCGCTGGGTTTCAGTTGACCTTGGCCGAACCCTTGACGAGGCCATAGACCTGCTTGGCGAGCGCTTCACTGTAGGTTCCACCCGGCGCGGAGAACGCTTCGAGCGGCCGCTGATCGAGGATCGAGTAGATCGCGCCGTCCTTGTTCAGGTAGTACGCGAAGTGCGCCTCGGGCTGGTACGTGTGACCGTTCTCCTCTGTCTTCATCTGCATCGTGTAGACGAAGCCGTTCGGATCTTCCGACAGCACCTTGCCGTTGATGTACGAGCTCGCGTTGCCGACCGTGAGCGACTTGTCGGACTGCTTGCCCTCGTCGATGCTCGACACCGCGATCGCGCTGACGGTCAGCATGTAGGCGTCCGCGATCTTGACGTCGACGCCGCCGTTGCCGTTCTTCTCGAGCTTCGCGTCCTTCGGCACCTTCATCGAGATGTTGATCAGCGGCGCCGTGTCGTGGAGGTTCTTCACGACCCAGTCGGCTTCGTTGATCTTGATGCCAGGCGCGGCGGCTTCGGTCGCCTTGTCGGCGGTGGCAGCGGGCTTGTCGCCATCGGCTCCCTTCTTGCCGCAGGCGGTGAGGGACAGAGCGAGGACAAAATACGTCGAGAGTCGGGTCATGGGGCCACATCTTCCACGGTTCGTGCCACCTCGCGCACGCTCCACGGTCACGCAGAGCGAGATCGGTGGGTCCGATGACACCCGTACGGCGTCCGGGTTGGGTCCAGCCGCGCTACAACGCGAACGTGGAAGTACCGTCCGGCCGCGCGCTCGCCATGGCCCTCGCGCCCGGGACGTTGCTCGCGGGGATCGCCGGCGGGCTCGTGTTTCCGATCTTCCCGATCATCGGCAAAGAGGTCGGGCTGTCGCTCGTGTTCATCGGCGTGATCCTCGCGGCGAATCGCGCGACCCGGGTCGTCGCCGCACCGGCGATCGGCGTGCTGGTCGACCGGATCGGTGGCCGGCGCACGCTGCTGATCGGGCTCGCGATCCAGATCCTCGTGATGGGCCTCTACGTGCTCGGCCTCGTGATCCACCACGAGGGCGCGCTGTTCCTGCTCGGCCGGCTGATCCACGGGCTCGGCTCGGGTTGCGTGTTCGTGTCGGCGCAGGCCCTCGCACTCGAAGCCGGCGGGCCGAACCGTAGCGGCGCGAGCGCGGGAACGGTGCGCGCGGCGATCGTCCTCGGCATCCCGATCGGGTTCGCCGTCGGCGGCCTTCTCGCCGAGGCGGTCGGCGAAGTCGCGACGTTCTCGATCGCGGGCGGCGCCGTGACGGTCGCGCTGATCGTCGCGTCGGTCACGGTTCCGGACCTCCGCGCGAGGATCCGCCACCGCCCGAACCTCTCCGCGATCAAGGTCGCGATCCGCGATCGCCGGCTGCTCGCGCTCGGCAGCTTGAACTTCGCGCTCGCGTTCGCCGCGGGCGGCATGGTCCTGACGACGCTCGCGCTGATCGTCGATAGCCGTCACCTCCAGGTGTTCGGCCGCGACACCCAGGGCACGTCGGGGCTGCTGATGAGCATCCTGTCGATCGTCGACGCGGCCTTCACGCCGTTTCTCGGCCGCCTCGGCGATCGGCTCCACGCGCACGCGAAGGTCGCGGCGGCGTCGCTCGCGGTCGTCGCGCTCGGCCTCCTCGCGATCGGGTTCGCCACGGGCACGTTCGCGACCGCCGCCGGCGTCGGGCTCGTCGGCCTCGGCGCCGCCGGGCTCGGTCCATCGGTGCTCGTGCTGATGGGCCGGATCGTGCCGCCGGATCGGCTCGGCACCGGAACCGGTGTGCTCCAACTGTGCGGCGACCTCGGCGGTATGCTCGGCCCGCTCGTCGGCACGGCGCTGTTCGTCGGTGCGACCGAGTTGCCTTACGTGCTCACGGCGGCGCTGGTCGCCGCGTTCATTCCGGTCGCGCTGTGGTTGCGGAGCGTCGAGCCGCCAGCCAGCTGACGACCGCGGCCTCGCGCTTCGCATAGCCCGGCCCGGACTTCGCGTAGACATCGCGCGCGGCGCTCGCCAGCTCGTTCGCGCGCACCGCATCGGTCGCGGGCAGCGCGCGGGCGAGTGCAAATCTGGACTCCGCGAGATCCGTCGCATCGGACTCGGTCTTCTCGCGCATCGCGACGGCGCGCTCGAGCAACGGCACGGCCTTGTCGGCATGCCCGCGCGCGAGCTCGACCTGGCCGAGCCCGTTCCACACGTGCGCGAGGATCGGATGGTCCTCGCCGAGCGCCTTCGTGATGTTCGTGCGCGCGCGTTCGTAGGCCGCCTGCGCCGCGTCGAGGTTGCCCTGTGCGCGGCGCGCCTCGCCGAGGTTGATCATCAGGACGGCGACCTCGATCGAGTCCGCGCCATACGCCTTCTCGAAGATCGCGAGTGCGCGCGGATAGTTCGCGTCGACGATCGACCACTTCTCGAGGTTCTTCGCCTCGATCGCGACGTTGACGAGGCTCTCGCCGACGTCGGCGTGATCCGGCCCGAGCACCTTCTCGCGGATCGCGAGGACATGGAGGTTGTTGTCGAGCGCCTTCTGATAGTCGCCGGCGCGGTGGTACGTGCCGCCGATGTCGTTGTACGCGTCGGCGACCTCGGGCGCTTCGGGTCCGAGCCGGGCCGTGAAGATCGCGATCGCCTGATCGAAGTCGCGCTTCGCATCGGCACTGCGATCGAGGACGATCTCGACGTTGCCGCGCGCTTCGATCGTGTTCGCGACCTCGACCGAGTCGGGACCGTAGGCGGCGGTGCGGATCGCGAGCGCCGCCTCGAACAGCGGCAGCGACTCGGCGTACTTGCCCTCGCGATAGACGACGGTGCCGAGATCGTGATCGACGCGGCCGAGCAGTGGGTGCTTGTCGCCGAGCTCGGTCTTCGCGATCTGCTGGGCGCGCTCGAGGTGGCCACGCGCATCGGCGAGGAGGTTCAACGCTGCCTCCGCGCGGCCCGCATCGATCAGCGCGCGGAGCTCGAGGTCGTGACCGAGCGGCGTCGCTTGCGCGAGCTCTTGCGCGTACGCCTCGCGCGCGGTTTTCCACTTTCCGGCGCGTTCGGCGACGTAGCCGGTCTCGCGCGCGATCGCGACCTGCTTCTGCGGGCGCGCGCCGAGGTGGGCGAGCGTGCCGCGCGCGAGCTCGATCCAGCTCGTGCCGAGCGCGAACTCCGAGGTCAGTCGCGCCTCGAGATCTGCGAGCTCGGTGTAGAGCTCGACGAGCGAGTCGGCATCGCCCGACGCCGATGCATCCGCGGCGGCCGCGAGCAGGGCACCGCGCGCATCCTTGCCCTTGCCGAGCTGGACCTGGAGCTGCGCGATATCGCGGCGAACGCGCGCGACGAGCGGCGGCCACGCGAGCTTCTGGGCGTCCGCGAGCGGCGCGTCGGCGGCGGCGAGCAACCGGGTCGCCTGTTCGATCGAAGCGCCTCCGGCGATGCCACGCTCGATCGGCGAGAGCTGCGCTTCGATCCGCGCGCGCTCCTTGGCGTCCTTCGCCGGGGCGACGCCGCCCGCGAGCGCCGCGGGATCGCTGCACGGATCGAGGTCGGGCAGGGGCAGGGTGGCCGCGTGCTCGACGAGACCCTTGTCCGCGTGCTCGAGCGCCGCGATCGTCGTCGCGAGCTCGTCGCGCTTGCGATCGAGACACGCGGTCCGGAGATCGAGCGTGCGCTCGCTCTGGGTCCGCTGGACGTGCGTCGCGAGGCAGCTGTCGACCGAGGTCTTCTTCCACCGCGCGCTCCACGCATCGAGTGCGTGGCTCGCGGCGTTCGCGGCATCGCCGGCGAACACGGCGCCGGTCGCGAGGAACGCGTGCTCGAGCTCGGCCTTCGCGCCGGGCGTCCACGCATCGCCGAGCGCGGCTTCCGCGCACGCGTTGCCGGCGCGATGCTCGCCGCTGCTCTGCCCGAGCGCGAACACGATCGCACCCGCGGTGACCGCGCCGAGTGCGGCGGTTCCGATCACGACCTTGCGCGACGACAGCGAACGCTCCAGCACGCCGATCAGCTCGGTCATGCTCGGCCAGCGCGCGCTCGCATCCGGCAAGAGGCCGCGCGACAGGACGCGCTGGACCGCGCGCGGCACTGCCGACTTTGCCGGCGCCTTCGGCGTCGCAGACTTCATCGCTTCCTTGCGCGCGTCGAAGCTGCCGGTCACGAACGGCTGCTCGCCGTAGATGCCTTCCCACGCCGCGATGCACCACGAGCATTGATCGCTGCGCTCGTCGACCGGCTTGCCCTGGATCTGCTCCATCGCCATGTACGACAGCGTGCCCATCACGGTGCCCGCGGCGGTCAGGTCGCTCGAGAACGCGGATGCGCTCGAGATCGGAGATTGCTTTGCCGCGGCTTCGCTCGTCGGATCGCCGGCGCGCCGCGCGAGGCCAAAATCGGTGACGCGGACGCGGCCGTCGGTGCCGACGAGCACGTTGTCGGGCTTGAAGTCGCGGTGGACGATGCCGGCGGCGTGCGCCGCCGCGAGCCCACGCGCCGCCGCGAGGTACGCGCCGAGCACCTCGCGCCAAGGCCGGCCCTTCTGCCAGTCGCGCAGCGTCGCGCCTTCGACGAGCTCCATCGCGAGGTACATGTGACCGTCGCGCTCGCCGACATCGTGAACCGTGATCACGTTCGCGTGAGACAGCCGGGCGAGCGCCTGGGCCTCGCGCTCCATTCGCTGCCGGCCCGCGCTCGCTTCGCCATCGCCACCGCGCAGCAGCTTCACCGCGATCCGGCGATCGAGCACCGGGTCGTAGGCGGCGTAGACGACGCCCATGCCGCCCCGGCCGATCCGCTCGAGCACGAGGTAGCGGCCGAGCTTGCCGCCGAAATCGAGGTCGGCCTCGACCTGGGTCTCGGCAGGCAGCGTCTCGAGCAGGTCGAGCTTCGCTAAAGGACGTGTACTGGCTTCGTCACTCACCCGGGAGCCGGCAGCATACACCGGTGTCCACCGGTCGCGGCAGCCGTGGATCTACCCCGGCATGCGAGCACTCCTCCTGATCTGTCTGGCAGTCACGGCCTGCGCCGAGGTCGAGGCCGGCCCGAACCGCAGCGACGACGGCGAGCTCCGGGGTGTGTCGGCGTTCCACGCCCTCGATATCAGCGCGCCGATCGACGTCGACGTCGCGATCGGGTCGCCGGGCAAGGTCGAGCTCCATGGCCCCCACGACTGGCTCGCGAAGGTCGAGACCCGGGTCGACAACGGCACGCTGACCATCGCGATGCCGGGCAACTACACCAACCCGCCGCACCTCCGCGCCACGATCATGGTGCCGACGCTCGATGGCATTCGCGTGTCGGGGATCTCGCACATGCATGTCGCGACGCTCGCCGAGAAGGTCGTCGAGATCGCGGTGTCGGGCGTCGCGACGATCGACCTCGCGGGTCGCGCGGACACGCTGGTCGTCAAGCTCTCCGGGACCGGCGAGGTGCAGGCCCGCGACCTCGCGAGCCACGACGCGACCGTCGCGGTCAGCGGCAGCGGCAAGGCGACGGTGCGCGCGACCCAGGACGTCGACGTCTCGATCTCCGGCGTCGGCAACGTGACGCTCGTCGGCAAGCCCGCGAACGTGAAGAAGCACGTCACCGGCATCGGCAAGGTTCGCCTCGAGGACTAGGCCGGCTCGGGGTGTCAGGCCGGTTCGGGGTGTCAGGCCGGTTCGGGGTGTCAGGCCGGTTCGAATGCTGCTTCAGCGGCGATGTAAGGCACGTAGCGGAAGTCGCGGATCGAATCGACCTTGCCGTCGACGAACTCGACGAGGATGAAGTGGCTCGGCGCGGTCGCGTCGGGACGGAATGCGGCGAGCGCGAGCTTGCCGTCGAGCCGCACGGTCTCGAGTCGGACCGCTTCTTTCTCGTAGCGGCCGAAGTACGCACCGACGGCCTTACCGCGGCGCTGCGACTTCGACACGAGATCCAACCGGCACTCCTCGGCGACGAGCTCGCGCACGCCGGCCCAGTCGCGCGCGTTGAACAGCGCCGCGTAGTGGTCGAGCTGCGCTTTCTGTGCCGCGTCCTCCGCGATCACCGCCTCGTGCGCCGCGCGCAGCGTGCCGCGCCCGCGGACCAGCGCGGCCTTCACCGCCGGCACGGTCGTATCCATCGTCGCCGCGACCTCCTCGAGCGAGAACCCGAGCACGTCCTTCAAGATCACCGCGCTGCGCTGGAGTAACGGCAGCGCGACGAACCGCGCGAGCGCGATGCGCAAGGTTGCAGGGTCGGGAGGTTCATCGCTGGCCATGGTGTTATCGAGCTCGTCGCTCGGATCCGTGAGCTTCTTGCCGTGACCGCGCAGGTAGTCGATCGCGGCGTTGTGCGCGATCCGGAACAACCACGGCCGCAGCGGTGGCACGTCGCTCTGAAGGCTGAGCGCGTAGAACGCCTTCGCGAGCGCATCCTGGACGATGTCCTCGCCTTCGATCACCGACCCGGTGAGCCGAGCGCAGTAGCGATGGAGCTCCGGCCGGATCGATTCCACCAGCGCCAGGAATTGTTCGCGAGCTCCGGCGAGCGCTTCGAGCGATTGCGTCACGACTCCACGATATCAACGCTTGATGGCGCGCATGCGGTTGTTGCGTGCGGCGTGCTCGACCTCGGCGAGGCCGAGCGCTTCGAGCACCGGTGGCACGTACATCCCGAATCGTCCGCGAAAGCCCTTCCTGAGCCCGTACCAGCCCTTCACCGGGTTCGTCTTCGCGCGGCCCCACGCCTCGACGGTGTCGTCCGCAGCGGGCTTCGCTTCATCCGCGGCGCCGAGCAGCATCCAATCGCCGTGCTTCACGAGCATCGCGTGAAGATCCTCGAGGCAGCGCGCTTGGTACTTCAGCTGCGTCGAACCGACCTGGACCACGAGCTCGTCGCCGTCGCGATACGCGGTGAACTCCGACGAGCCCGGCGGGGTCTTCAGCTGCCATGGCTTCGCCTTCGTTCCGTCGCCCTTGACCTTCACTTGGACATCTCCTGTTCGGCCGCGCGCTGCAGATCCGCCGCGTACGTCTCGAAGATCGGCGCGAAGTCAGGCAGCGAACCCTTCGCCATCGGTACCGCGAGGCCGCGCAGCACTTCGGTCATCGTGAACTCGGTGGTGCCATCGCCGCGCGCTGCGAGCGTGAACGTGCGGACGCCGCGGAACATCGGTGCGGCGCCTTCGGCCCACACCATCTTCACGTTCGGCTCGAGCTCGACGACCTTCGGCTTGAACACGCGCTTCGGCGCCGCCGGCACGCGCAGCGCGAGCTTGTTGCCCGCGGCGATCGTCCCGTCGATGCTCGTCACCGTCGAGTTCCAGCTCGGGAACTTCGCCGCGTCGGTCAAGAGCTTCCAGATCGTCTCGGGCTTCGCGTTGATCGCGACCGAGACGGTGGTCTCGAGCCGGAACGTCGAAGCCAACTTCGTTGCCGTGGGTGCCATGCTGTGTCCTCCACGATCGAGCGGCTCGAAACGATGCGCGGAAAATTATCGAGGCGTCGCGGCCACTTCGGGGAGCGAATGCAGCGCGGTTGCGAGCGCCTGCGGCTGGTCGCCCGCATAGGTCCGCGCGAACGCGTCGACCAGCCCCGCGTAGACCTCGAACGACCGCGCTGAGGTCATGAGCTCGCCGCCAAACCGCGACAGCGTGGTCGGCAACACGTCGGGGCAGTCGGAGAAGCTGGTGTGGCTGCCGCCGGTGATCTTCGCGACCCACACCGGTTGGCCCGCCGCGGCGAGCTGCGCGCCGATCGCATCCATCGGATCGCTGCGACCCGGTGGCAGCGTCGCGGGCCGCCCCTTCGCGCGGCTGAACGCGAGCCACACCGGTGCGCGCGCGCCGTGCGCGAGGCTATCGATCCCTTCGACGAAGCCCTCGAAGTCCATGCAGCCGCGGAACCGAGGATCGTCGCACGCGCCGATCGCCGCGGTGCCACCGATCGAGTGGCCGGTCGCGATCACGCGCTGGAGATCGAGTGCGAGCCCCGGCACGTGCGTGGTCTTCGCGAGATCGTCCAGCACGACCGACAGATCGTGCGTCCAGTCGCGTACGCGTGGCAGGGAATCGGCGGGGTTGTCGCTCTGCAACGCCGGATCGTCATCGGGCACCGGGAACCGCGCGCCGACGTGCGAGACGCCGAGGTAGGGATGATCGACGACGGCGACGACATAGCCGCGCGCGACCAGGTGCGCTGCGAGCTCGGCATAGTTGAGGCGCGCGAACGCGAGGCCCGGCGAGAGTGTGATCACCGGCCACGACCCGTGCCTCGCGGGCGCGCCGGGCTCTGCGAACCCCGGCTTCGCGAGCCAACCGCGCAGCTCGCTTGCGGTGGCGTCGTAGTACTGGCGCTTCACGAGCGCGTCGACGAGCGCCGGATCGTCGGCGTAATGCGCGTGCAAGGGTGTGCGCTCGCTCGGGTAGTAGAGCTGGACGATCCACGTGCGCGGTTGCGCCGTCACGATCGGATCGCGCCGGGTCTCGTCGACGAGCGTGTACGTCGCAGTCCCCACTTCCGTGGTCGGGACAATGCTCGGCGGCGAGCTCGCGTGGGCACATGCCGCCAACCCGATCAGCCACGCGTAGCGCATGGGTCATTGTCGATCGCGCGCGAAGCGGGTCAATGCGACACCCGCGACACGCCGTACTAGATCGGCTGGCCGAGCATGATCCGATGACCATCCGCGGTGCGGAACCCGACCTCGCGCATGCCCCACGGTTCGGCGCGCGGCGGCTTCGTCACTTCGGCATGTGCGGCGACCAGCCGGTCGTGCATCGCGTCGAGATCGTCGACGACGAGATACGCGAAGTATGAATGGTCGCCGAGCTCGCGCGGCGGCAGCGCGTCGGGGCATTCGCCGGCCATGATCGAGACGCCGTCGCGCTCGTAGCGCAGCCAGCCGGGCGCCATCTCGTGGATCGTAAAGCCCAGCGCGTTGCGGTAGAACGTCGAGGACTTCTCGAGATCCGGGACGGCCAGCACGAACTGAGTGCGCGTGATCATGGAGACAATCTAATTTGTCCGGACCGGAATGACTCGCACGTCGGAGGGATATGAGCGAATTCATCTTTCTGTTCCGCTCGGCTCCTGCCGAGGCCCGCGAAGTACTCGGCACTCCCGAGCGAGCTCAGAAGAGCCTCGAGTCGTGGATGGAGTGGGTCGCGTCGCTCGAGAAAGCCGGGCACCTCGCGAATTCCGGGCTGCCACTCGAGCACGGTGGCGCGGTCGTCAAGCGCGACAAGGTCGTCATCGATGGCCCGTTCGTCGAGGGCAAGGACATCGTGCTCGGGTTCATGGTCGTCCGTGCCGGTGACCTCGCCGAAGCGAAGACGCTCGCGGCGCGCTGCCCGATGGTGGTCGGCGGAGATGGCTCGGTCGAGATTCGCCCGGTCGCGACCTTCATGGAGAGGAGCTAGTCATGCGTCGCATCCACATGTTTCAGCGAGTCTCTGCGAACGGGTTCTTCGCCGCACCGGACGGCGACATCAACTGGGTCATTCAGGAACCCACGCTCGACGCCGAGGCCGGATCGCAGATGACCGATTCCGGCGCGATGATGTTCGGGCGCAAGACGTTCCAGGGCTTCGCGAGCTTCTGGCCGACCCAGCTCGGCGATTCGCCGACGGCCGAGGCGCCGCATGGCCCGGCGCGCAGATCCGAGGCGCTGAAGAAGATGGCGGTGTGGATCGATCGCGCGGAGAAGCTCGTGTTCAGCACCACGCTGAAGGATGCGACGTGGAACGGGACGAAGCTGCTCGGCGCGTTCGATCCGGCGAAGGTCGAAGCCATCAAGCGCGGGCAGGGGCCGAACATCATGATCTTCGGCTCGGGCACGATCTGCTCGCTCCTCACCGAGCACGGCCTGATCGACGACTACACGTTCGTATTGAGCCCGATCGTGCTCGGCAACGGCATGCTGCCGATCCACGGCGTCACCGGCAAGGTCGCGCTGAAGCTCGCCGACGTGAAGCAGTTCGAGCACGGCAACGTGCGGCTGCACTACACGAAGGCGTAATGGCCGGCGCGCTCGAAGACCACCTGTTCCGCCGCGAGCACGCGCGGATCGTCGCGGCGCTGACCCGGAGGTTCGGGTTGGCGCTCGCCGAGGATGTCGCGCAGGACGCGTACTGCCGCGCACTCGAAGTCTGGCGCGTCCAGGGGATTCCCGATAATCCCGTCGCATGGCTGACGACGATCGCGAAGCGCCGCGCGATCGATCTCGTGCGCAAGGCTGCGACGGCCGAGCGGCTCGCGCCGGAGGTCGATCGCGAGGTCGAGGAGGCGTTCGAGCCATCCGCGATTCGCGACGAGCAGCTGCGGATGATGTTCGCGTGCTGCCAGCCCAGGCTCGCCGAGGAGGTCCAGCTCGCGCTCGTGCTGAATCTATTATGCGGATTCGGCGCGCCCGAGATCGCCGGCGCGTTCCTCGCGAGTCGCGCCGCGATCGAGAAGCGGATCACGCGCGGCAAGCACGAGCTCGCGAGCGACCGCGATTCGCTCGACCTCGCGGCGAGTGAAGTGCCGGCGCGGATCTCGACGGTGCAGCGCGCGCTCTACGTGCTGTTCAGCGAGGGCTATCACGGCACGTCGGCCGTGCGCGCCGAGCTATGCGCCGAGGCGATCCGGTTGGTCGCGCTGCTCGCCGAGCTCCCCGCGGCCGCGACGCCGACCACCCACGCGCTCGCGGCATTGATGTGCCTGCACGCGGCACGACTCCCGGCGCGGGTCGATGCCGACGGCGAGCTCAACGCGTTCGCGGATCAGGATCGCTCGCGCTGGGATCATGCGCTGGTCGCCGAAGGGCTCGCGCAACTCGATCAGTCGGCGAGCGGGACCACGCTCACCGCGTATCATGTCGAGGCGGCGATCGCGGCGGTCCACGCGAGCGCGCCGTCGGCGGATCGCACCGACTGGGCCGCGATCGTCGAGCTCTACGAGCGGCTCGCGCGGATCTCACCGTCGCCCGTGGTCGCGCTCAACCGCGCGATCGCGATCGGCAAGCGCGATGGTGCCGCGCGCGGCCTGGCCGAGCTTCACGCGATCGCGGACCGCGATCGGCTCGCGCACTATCCGTTCTACGCGGCCGCGCTCGGCGAGCTGGAGCACGAGCTCGGCCACGCCGACGTCGCCCGCGAGTATTTCGCACGGGCGCATGCCCTGGCACGCAACGATGCCGAGCGGCGGTTTCTCGCGAAGCGGATGTAACTAGGCGACTTCCCGTGAGATGTTTTTTCGCGTCGCGATGTCGAGGACCGGTGGCCGGCTCCGACTCATAGGCGAAAGGACACTCCGATGAAGTTCATGTTGATGATGAATGCCCCTGGCAAGGTCGCTTACCAGATCGCGAAATGGCCGCACGACGACATCAAAGCGCATATCGCGTTCATGAAGGACTTCAACAAGCAGCTCCAGAAGTCCGGAGAGTTCGTCGGTGGCGAAGGGCTCGCCGGTCCGGATCAGGCGAAGCTCGTGAAGGCCGATAACAACGGCAACCCGATCACCGACGGCGTGTTTCCCGAGGCGAAGGAGTTCCTCGCGGGCTACTGGATCATCGACGTCGACAGCGCGGAGCGCGCGTACGCGGTCGCGGCGGCGGCGTCGATGGCTCCAGGCCCGGGCGGTAAGCCGCTGCACCTCGCGATCGAGGTCCGCGAGGTGATGAGCGCGCCGCCGACCGACTACACGCCGTGACCGTCGATCTGCGAGAGCTCGCGCCGCAGGTGTTGTCGGCGGTCGTGCGGCGGTATCGCGACTTCGCCGCGTCGGAGGATGCCGTCCAGGAAGCGCTGATCGCGGCCGCGCAGCATTGGCCCACGACCGGCGTGCCCGACCATCCGCGCGCTTGGTTGATCCAGGTCGCTTCGCGCCGGATGGTCGATCACGTCCGCAGCGAAGCGGCGCGGCGCAAGCGCGAGGAGATCGTGGTGAGCCTGATCCCGCCGGAGGATCAGCTCGCGCTCCAGGCCGATGCGGAAGGCCACGACGACACGCTCGAGCTCTTGTTCACGTGCTGCCATCCGGCGCTGTCGGCGAGCTCGGCGATCGCGCTGACCCTACGCGCGGTCGGCGGCCTGACGACGCTCGAGATCGCGAAGGCGTACCTCGTGCCCGAGGCGACGATGGCACAGCGGATCAGCCGCGCGAAGGCGACGATCAAGGAGTCGGCGATCGGCTTCGCGCCACCCAGCGAGGCTGATGTCGCGGCGCGGCTGCGCGCGGTCACGCACGTGCTGTACTTGATGTTCAACGAGGGCTACGCCGCGAGCTCCGGCGCCGCGGTCGTTCGCACCGACCTCGCGTTCGAGGCGATCCGGGTGACGCGGATGCTGCTGCGCAAGCGCCCCGACGATCCGGAGGTCGCCGGTCTTCTCGCGCTGATGCTGCTGACCGATGCGCGGCGCACCGCGCGGACCGGGCCGCACGGCGAGCTCGTGCCACTCGACGAGCAGGATCGCGCGCGCTGGGATCGCGCGCAGATCGCCGAAGGCATCGCGCTCGTCACGGCAGCATTCGCGCGCGGTGCGGTCGGCCCGTATCAGCTCCAGGCCGCGATCGCGGCATGCCACGACGAGGCCGCGAGCACCGAGGCGACGGATTGGCCGCAGATCGTCGCGCTGTACAACGTAATGCTCGCGATCGACGACAATCCGATGGTCGCGCTCAACCTCGCGATCGCCGAGGCGATGGTCCAGGGACCCGCCGCCGGGCTCGCGCGGCTCGACGCGATCGCGCCGCGACTCCCGGGCCACTATCGGATCGACGCCGTGCGCGCCCACCTCCTCGAGCGCGCCGGCGATCAGGCGAGCGCACGCGCGCACTACGAACGCGCTGCGTCGCGAACGACGAGCCTCGCGGAGCGCGACTACTTGCTCTCACGTGCGTCCCGGCTGATCGGCTAGGCGTAACAACTGTAACTAGCCCTGGAAGCGATCCGTGCCGAGGAGTACGAATCGATCCATGAAGCTCCACGTCAATGGCGCCGACCGGGAGGTCGATGCCGACGGCGAGATGCCGTTGCTCTGGGCGTTACGCGATGTCCTGCAGTTGACCGGAACGAAGTACGGATGCGGCGTCGCGCAATGCGGCGCTTGCACCGTCCACCTCGACGGCAAACCGGTGCGCGCGTGCGTGACACCGATCTCGAGCGTCGGCGATCGCAAGATCACGACGATCGAAGCGATCGGCACGCCCGAGGCGCTGCACGTCGTCCAGGAGGCCTGGAAGCAGGCCGACGTCGTCCAGTGCGGCTACTGCCAGTCGGGTCAGATCATGACGGCCGTCGCGCTGCTCGATCGGATCCCGGAGCCGAACGATCAACAGATCGACGCCGCGATGGCCGGCAACATCTGCCGCTGCGGCACGTACGTGCGGGTGCGCGAGGCGATCCATCTCGCGTCGCGTCTGAAGCGAGGTGCCAAATGAACGTCTCGCGTCGCGGCTTTCTCCAGGGCTCTGCCGCGGGCCTCGTGATCACGTTCGCCGTGCCGAACATGCTGAAGGCAGCGCCGTCCGGCGCGCAGTTGCCGCCGGTCAACGCGTTCTTGCGGATCGCGCCAGATAACTCCGTCACCGTCGTGCTCTCGCACGTCGAGATGGGGCAGGGCATCTGGACCGGTCTGCCGATGCTGATCGCTGAAGAGCTCGAGTGCGACTGGTCGAAGATCAAGGCCGAGCACGCGCCGGCCTCGCCGGTCTATGGCATCCCGGGGATGGGGATCCAGATGACGGGCGGCTCGTCGTCGACGAACAGCGAGTTCGAGCGCTATCGCCAGGTCGGTGCGACCGCGAAGGACATGCTGCTCCGCGCCGCGGCCGCGCGCTGGAAGGCGCCGGTCGGCAAGCTCGTCGCCGCGAACGGCGTGATCACGTGGAACGGCAAGTCGGCGACCTACGGCGAGCTCGCGTCCGACGCGATGAAGCTGAAGCCGCCGGCGAAGGTGACGCTCAAGCCGCAATCGCAGTGGAAGCTGATCGGCACGCGCGTTCGCCGGATCGACTCGCCCGAGAAGATCACGGGCACGGCGCAGTTCGGCATGGACGTCCAGTTCCCCGGCCTGCGCACGGCCGTCGTGCGGCGCGCGCCGGCATTCGGCGCGAAGCTCGTGAAGTTCGACGCGACCGAGGCGCTGAAAGTGCCGGGTGTCGAGAAGGTCGTCGAGGTCCCGAGCGGCGTCGCGGTGATCGCGAAGCACTTCTGGGCCGCGAAGGTCGGCCGCGACGCGCTGAAGGTCGAGTGGGCGCAGCCCGAGGGCGGCGGCGTCACGACGAAGGCGCAGTTCGCGGAGTATCGCAAGCTGTCGGCGAAGCCCGGCGCGCTCGCCGCGGATGTCGGCAAGGTCGACACCGTGCTCGCGAGCGCGAAGCACAAGCTCGAGGCGTATTACGAGGTCCCGTACCTGTCGCACTCGGCGATGGAGCCGCTGAACGCGACCGTGAAGATCGACGGCGACAAGGTCGAGGTCTGGGCCGGTACGCAGTTCCCGGGCGGTGACTCGATGGCGGCCGCGAAGATCGCCGGGACGACGCCCGACAAGGTCACGCTCCACACGCCGTTCCTCGGCGGTGGTTTCGGTCGACGCGGTAATCCTGCGGCGGACTTCGTCGCAGAAGCGACGTTCGTCGCGAAGGCCGCGGGCGTGCCGGTGAAGACGGTGTGGACCCGCGAAGATGACACCCACGGCGGCTACTACCGCCCGGCGTATCTCCATCGCGTCGTCGTCGCGACCGACGACAAGGGCCAACCGATCGCGTGGGATCACACGGTCGTCGGCCAGTCGATCATGGCCGGCACGCCGTTCGAGGCGTTCGGGATCAAGAACGGCGTCGACAACAGCTCGATCGAAGGCATCGCCGACTCGCCGTACATGGAGAAGGTCGCCGCGCACCGGGTGTCGTTGCACTCGCCGAAGAACGCGGTGCCGGTGCTGTGGCTGCGCTCCGTCGGTAACACGCACACCGCGTTCGCGATGGAGAGCATGGTCGACGAGCTCGCACACGCCGCGAAGCAAGACCCGCTCGCGTATCGCCTGACGCTGCTCAGCGACAAGCCGCGGTTCGCGAAGGCGCTCCAGCTCGCCGCCGACAAGGCCGGCTACGGCTCGCCGCTACCGCCGGGCCACGCGCGCGGCATGGCAGTGCACGAGTCGTTCGGATCGATCATCGCGCAGGTCGCCGAGGTCTCGATCGAGGACGGCAAGATCCGCGTCCACAAGGTCGACGCGGCCGTCGACTGCGGCACCGCGGTCAACCCGCAGGGCCTCGAGGCGCAGATCGCGAGCGCGATCGCGTTCGGCCTCACCGCGGCGCTGTACGGCAAGCTCACGCTCGAGGGCGGCAAGGTCGAGCAGAGCAACTTCAACGACTATCCGATCCTCCGGATCCACGAGATGCCGAAGATCGCGGTCCACGTGATCGAGAGCGGCGCACCGATGGGCGGTATCGGCGAGCCCGCGACTGCGCCGATCGCACCCGCCGTTGCGAACGCCGTCTTCGCACTCACCGGCAAGCGCCTCCGCACGCTGCCGTTCGACACCAAGGAGATGTCGTGAAGCTCGTCGCTCTCGTCGTTCTCGCCGCCTGCGGCGGTTCGCAGCCCGCGACCACGAGCGGTCCGGCTGCACCGACGCGCGATCAGGGTCTCGTCGCGTTCGAGACCGTGCGCACGGTGCTCCAGCATCCGCGCTGCCAGAACTGTCATCCCTCCGGTGATGCGCCGCTTCAGGGCGACGACAGTCATCCTCATCAACAGAACGTCCAGCGCGGGCCCGAAGGCCGCGGCATGGTCGGGATGGAGTGCACGACGTGTCACGGCCCCGCGAATCCGTCGAGCAAGTACGGCGAGCACATCCCGCCGGGCAGCCCGGACGGCTGGCACATGCCGGGGCCCGACATGAAGCTCGTCTTCGTCGGTAAGCCGCCGCACGAGCTGTGCGAGCAGATCAAAGACCCCGCGCGCAACGGCGGGAAGGATCTGCACGCGCTCCGCGTACATCTCGATAGCCCGCTCGTCGCGTGGGGCTGGGATCCAGGTTTCGGCCGCGCGCCGGTGCCTGTCGCGCGTCAGGCCTTCCTCGACGCGTGGGAGACGTGGGCGAAAGCCGGCACGCCGTGTCCGTGATCTGATCCGTTTGCGCGAATTGGACTTGGAACGATACAGCCGGTTGGCGCGTACTGGTTCTATGGACCCCAAGCTCCAAACCGACATCGACCAGGCGCTGCGCGGCGGCAATCCCGACGACGCGGCCCGCGTGATCATGGCCGCGCGCAACTGCTCGCTCGACGAGGCGCGCAAAGAAGTTTCTGCGCTCCTCGCGAAACGGGCGAAGCGCTAGCTCAGCCGATCGATCCAGCCGGTAAACGCGGCGCCGAACTTCTCGAACAGCTTCTTCGCCGCTTCGTCTTTGACGGCGCCTTTGTCATCGAGGAGCTCGAGCGCCTTGTTGACGTACATCTCCGGCTGCTGGAGCACGGCGATATCGAGGAACACGAGCGCCTGGCGCAGGTGATGGTTCGCGCCGAAGCCGCCCATCAGGAACGGCGACACGCTGACGACCGCGCCCGGCTTCGTCCCCGCGAACGAGCTCTTGCCGCCGGGCCGCGAGCCGACGTCGAGCGCGTTCTTGAGCGCGCCCGGAATCGTCCGGTTGTACTCGGGCGTCACGAACAGGTAGCCGCTCGCGGCGCGCATCTTGTCGCGAAACGCCGTCCACTCCGCAGGTGGCGTCGCGTCGTCGAGGTCCTGGTTGTAGAGCGGGAGGTTCCCGATCTCGACGTGCTCGAACGAGAGCGTCGGCATGAACGGCTCGAGCGCACGCGCGATCTTGCGCGTGATCGAGGCCTTGCGAAGACTTCCAACGAGCACTGCGATGGCCATGCCGCCACTCTAGCGCGGGAGCCGAACCGTCGCGACGAACCGGCCGTCGTTCACCTCGACCGCGATCGTGCCGCCCAAGAGCTCGACGAGCTTCTGGGTGAGTGACATGCCGATGCCGGTGTGGCCCTCCGCCGAGCGCGCTGCATCGCCGCGCCAGAACCGCTCGAACACGTGGCTGACTTCGTCCGGAGTCAGCTTGCAGCCGGTGTTCGTCACCCGCAGCACCGTGTCGGTCAGCGTCACGCGGACCTGGCCGCCTTCGTCGGCGTACGTCGTCGCGTTGTCGAGCAAGTTCGCGATCACGACGCGCAGCTTGTCGCGATCGGAAGTCAGGGTGAGCGGCTGGAGCTCGGTGACGACCTCGAGCTCGCGATCGCGCGCACGGGCGGCAACCTTGTCGAGGCCGTCACGTACGAGCTGGTCGACATCGAGCGGGATCAAGTGGAGCCCGGTCTGGCCCGCATCGAGGCGGGCGAGCGAGAGCAGGGACTCGACGAGCCGCTCGGTCTCGCGCGTGATCGCGAGCGATTGCTCGAGTGCACTGCGATAGCGCTCCGCCGGGCGCTCGCGATCGAGGGCGAGCTCGATCGTGGCGCGCAGGCCGGCGAGCGGGGTGCGAAGCTCGTGGGCGACCTCCGCGGTGAGGTCGCGCTCGCGGGCAAATGCAGCGGCGAGCCGGCCGAGCAACTCGTCGAGGCGGTTCGTGACGACCGCGAGCTCGACGGCGTTGGTCTGCGGTGCGAGCCGAACCTTGAGATCGGTCGCGCGGATCGCCGCGATCGCACTCGCGAGGTCACGCATCGGTGCGAGCGCGATCCGGACGACGAACAGCACGATGCCGAGCAGCAGCACGATGCCGGTGAGGCCGACGACGCTGACGATCATCGTGATCCGCTGGGTGGCGGCATCGACCGATGCGGTCGTCCGCGCGAGGACCATGACGAGCGGCGCGCCGCCATCGGGCTCGCCGCCCTCGTGCCGGGTCCGGCTATGCAGCGTGTACTGCCGCGCCGGTTGCCCCCCGAGCGTGATCTCGGTAACCGCCGAGCTGCTCGCGGGCGTCAGCTCGACGTGGTCATCGGACTTCGCGGCCAGCTTGCCGCGGACCCACAGCTCGTAGACCTCGTTCGCCGCGAGCGTCCGCGGGTCGATCTCGTTCTCGAGCTCGCCGCTCTCGTGATCCTCGATCTGGGCCGCCAGCTCCTGGGTCTTCGACTTCAGACCGTCGTCGAACTGGTCGCGGAGCGCGCCGCGCACCTGCGCCGCGACGATCAGCGTGATCGCGGCCAACACGACTGCGACGGCGAGCACCGTGCCGAAGATCAGACGTGTGCGGATCGAGTGTTTCATGGATTCAGGCGTCGTCGCCGAGGACGTATCCGTAGCCCCTTCGAGTATGGATCAGCGCGGGCTGGCCGAGCTTCTTGCGGAGGTAGCTGACGTAAACGTCGACGACGTTCGACTGGGCATCCGAGCGAAAGTCGTAGACGTGCTCCCAGATCTCGGTCCGGGTCACGACCTCGCCGGCGCGGATCGCGAGGTACTCGAGCAGCGCGTACTCGCGCGGGGAGAACGCGATCGAAGCCTCGCCGCGCTTGACGGTGCGCTTCACCGTGTCGATCACGAGGTCGGAGACTCGGATCACCGGATCCTTCGCCGCATACCCCCGACGCACGAGCGCGCGGACCCTGGCAAACAGCTCGCTCAGCTCGAACGGCTTCACCAGGTAATCGTCGGCACCGTGATCGAGCCCGGTGACCCGATCCGCGACCGTGTCGCGCGCCGTCAACATCAGCACGCCGACCTGCGAGCCTTTCGTGCGCAGACGCTTCACGATCTCGAGACCATCGATCTTCGGCAACATGACGTCGAGAACGATCACGTCGTACGGGTTCTGTTCCGCGAGCCAGAGACCATCTTCACCGTTGCTCGCGACATCCACGGCGTAACCCTGTTCCGCGAGGCCATCGCGGACCGCGGTACGGATAGGCGAGTAATCTTCGACGACGAGCACGCGCATGCTAGGTCCGCGAACTTTCGCCGTTTGGAGATGAGAGCTTCATGAGACGCGCCTGCGCATTGTGCCCCGTGAGGACTGCCGTGGGCGTTGGCAATCATGGTCACCGGCAAGTCGAGTTGCACGCCCGCAACCCGTGCGAGCGCACGTGCCTCGTCGGTGGCCCACGCGCTGCACTACCGCGCCGCCATGCGCATTGCTCTCGCGTTGGTGTTCGCGGCTTGCACAGCGGCATCTCAACAAGCGGTCGCGGTAGATCCCGGAGAAGGCTCTGACGGAACAGGGTCGTCGAGTGGATCGGGTTCGATTCCCGACGTTCGATGCACGGGAACGCCGAGCGCTGCGGCGGGAGACTTTCGACACCTGTCGAGTAGCGTCGTCGCAGAGCTGGGCGATCCTCGACACCGCGGGCTCGATCTGATCGCGTCGGCAAGCGCCGGCACGCAGACGCTCGAGGGTTGGCTCGCGTACTCGGTCGCGGACAAGGCGCTCGAAGATGAAGACGTCGACCTGTACGCGTGCCGTGCGAGCGCCTGGGTAAAGCTAGGCACCGCGACGACCGATGGCGAGGGCCACTTCGCGTTGACGCTGGCGGATGCGGACCGCCTGCCGATCGGGATGCGCGACCTCTACGCGTCGGTCGTGGGCGATCGCAGTGGCGCGGCATTCCTCGGGTACGTCGCGCCCGATGACTCGCCGCTGATCATCTCGGATGTCGACGGCACGTTGACCTCGTCGGAGAACGCGTTCATCGAGACGATCGTCAACGGCGAGCAGCCGGACCAACAAGCGGGGGCGAGTGCCGCGTACGCAGCTGCGGCGGCGCGCGGCTATCAGCTCGTCTACGTGACGGCGCGCGGCAACCAGTACACCGACGCCACCCGACAATGGCTCGCCGATCAGGGCTTCCCGCGCGGCCCGCTCCGGCTCGCGACGTCGTTCGTCACGCTGCCCGGCGGCGACACGATCGACTTCAAGACGAACACGATCACGGACGTGATCATGGCGGGCCTGAGCGTCGCGATGGGTATCGGAAACCGCGCGACCGATATCACCGCCTACAGCAATGTCGGCCTCGCGGGCTCGCAGATCTTCATCAAGCTCCCCGAGTACCAGAGCGAGGTCCAGGCCCCGCTCGATGCGAACCAGGCGGTCGGCTTCGCGGCATACGACGACCTTCGCACCGGCGCGATCGCCGCGCTGCCGCAGCGCTAGGCACCGCTAAACCTCGGTTCGCAGCGCTTCGATCGGATCGAGGCGCGACGCGCGAAGGGCAGGGTACGAGCCGAAGAACACGCCGACCGCAACTGCGGCGACGAACGCGATCGCGCTCGCGCGCCCCGACATCGCGATTTCCCAGCCAAGCCGGCGCGCGATCATCGGTGACGTCGTCGCGCCGAGCAGGACGCCGAGGCCGCCGCCGATCGCGGTCAACATCATCGCTTCGCCGAGGAACTGGAGGCGAATCGCCGACGGGCGTGCGCCGATCGCGACGCGGATCCCGATCTCGGTCGTGCGCTGAGCGACCGACGCGAGCATCACGTTCATGATGCCGACGCCGCCGACCATCATCGCGAGCGAGCCGATGATGAGCAGGAGGCGCTCGAGGGTCTCGGCGGACTTGATCTTCGCCTTCACGAGATCCTCGGGGTGGCGGATGTTGAAGTCGTCCTCGCCGGTCGCGATTCGATGGCGGTCGCGCATCAGCGCCGCGACCTGCGCACCGGCTGCCTTGATCTCGCTCGCGTCGACCGCCGAGCACAGGATGTCGTCGAGCCAGACCTGGTACTTGCCGACGATCCGCGTCCGCGAGGTCGTCCACGGCATCATGATGGTGTCGTCTTGATCCTGGCCGGTGACCGACTGGCCCTTCGGCGCGAGCTCGCCGACGACCGTGAACTGCGAGTTGTTGATCCGGATCCGCCCACCCAGCGGATCTTCGTCGCCGAACAGCTTCGCGGCGACGGTCGCGCCGATCACGAGCACCGGCCGCGCGTGGACGACGTCGTCGTCGTTGAAGAACTCGCCGCGTGCGATCTCCCAGCGCCGGACCGTGAGGTATTCGGGCGACACGCCGCGGAACTGGGTCAGCCAGTTGCCCGCCTCGCCGATCACCTGGATTCGCCCGTCGATGTTCTCGGAGCACCGCGCGATCAGCGGGCACTCGGCGCGAATCGCGTCGGCGTCGCTCGGCAACAGCGTCTCCATGCCATGGCTGCCGGTGCGCACGCCGTTCGCGTTGCGCGAGCCCGCCTCGATCCACACGAGGTTCTCGCCCAACGCGTCGAGTGCGGACAGCGCCTGGCCCGTGCCGGCTCGGCCGATCGCGATCACCGCGATCACGGTCGCGACGCCGATCATGATCCCGAGGATCGCGAGCGACGCGCGGACCTTGTTGCGGGCGAGCGCGCGGAGCGGCTCGATCGTGAGCAGGCGGATGACGAGCCTCACAACCAGCTCTTGCCGAGGTTGAACACGGCCCACTGGCGGAACCGGGTCCACGTCGAGTCGTGTTCGAGCATGTCGCGAGTGACGCGGGTCGCGCGATCCGGCGCGAAGTCCTGATCGAACATCGCGTCGAACTGGCCGCGCAGCGTGGGGTCGTCGACGATGAGGACGGCCTCGCTGTTGTGCTCGCCCGATTGCGCGTCGAGGTTCGCCGAGCCGATCACCACCGGGCCGCGGGTTCCGAACGAAGCGACCTTGCAGTGGATCATGACCTCGCCGAGATCCGGGCGCGCGATCCGCTGGTACAGCGCGGCGCTCGGATCGACGTCGAGCAGCGCGTGATAGACGAACCAGGTGCCCTCGGCGACCGGTGCCGTGTCGTTGGTATCGAGGTTCGAGATCACCGCGAGCCGGGTGCCGCGGCGCAACGCGGCGTGCAGGCGATCGCGGAGATGGTCCGACGGTGCGAAGTACGCGGTCTCGATCCGGACCACGCCGGTCGGCGGCGTCGCGTCGACGAGGGTTGCATAGGCCTCGTCGATCGCATGGGTGTTGTGAAACCGCGGATGGTTGAACACGAACCTGACCCGCGCGTCGCCGGCCGGTGCTTGCGGCGGGTTCCATCGCGCGTGATCCGCCGCGGCTCCGCGATGGGTATCGAGCACCGCGAAGTAACGCGCGACGATGTCGTTGACGACCGGCCCTGCGACCTCGACATCGACGTCGTGCCAGCCGCGCGCTCCCGTGACCGCATCGACCCGGTCCGCGCCACCGAACGCGTACTCGCTGCCGATGTTCATGCCGCCGATGATCGCGGTGAGCTGACCGTGGTGACCGGTAATCCAGTACTTCTCGTGATCGTGGAACTCGAGGCGGTGGGTGCGATCGAGGACGATGCCGAGGTGCTCGAACGGATGGAGCACGGTGCGCGCGAGGCCACCGGCGATCTCGTCGAGCTCGACCTTGCCGGCCGGTGCGTTCGTCGCCTGGACGTCGACACCGGCGGCGCGCAGCCGCGAGATGATCGGCTTCTCGTTGCCGTTCGCGAGCATCGGCCCGACGTCGCCCGGATCGTGGATCGAACCGATCGCGTCGTACTGGACGACGACGTACGCGCCGGCCTTCGCGCGCTCGATCAATAGATCCGCGACCGCACGGCCGGTCTCGTCGTCGGTGAACGCGAACGTCTTGACCAGGATCAGATCGGCGTCGCGCGCGTTCGCGAGCCGGCGTGCGAAGCTGGTCGTGCCGTCGATCAGGAGCTCGACGCGATTGCCGATCCGCGCGGTGGTCTCGGTGATCCGATCGAGCTTCGCATCGACCGCGACGAACGCCGCGCGATCGTCGGTTGGTGCGAGCAGCGGATCGCGAGGCGAGGGCGCGCGTGCGGCGGGCGTCGCGTGGCCACAGCCGATCGCGGCGACAAGCACGAGCGCACGAGGAACCACGCCCCGACGATAGCGCCGAACCGTGAGACGAGGATTAGAGCGACTGGACCAACTGATCGAGGTTGTCGTAGCTCTCGCCCGCGCCGGTCTCCATTCCCGTTGCGATCACGGCATCTCGCGTCTGTTGCGAGTCGAACGCCTGAACGGCGCGCATCCGGGTCTTGCCGTTCGTTTCCACGAGCGTCGTCGTGACGACCGCCTCGTTCGGCATGTCGTTGAACCGCTGGGTGAACACCGTGCGCTCCATCCCGATCTCGCGGTAGACACCGCTGAACGAGAACTGGGGCCCCTCGGGGACCTGAAACACCTGGCGGTACGTGCCGCCGACCCGCAGATCGACCTGGACGTCGATCAGCGGCGAGCACGAGTTGCCGAGCCAGCGCTTCATCAGCTCGGGCGTGTTCATCGCCTTGTAGACGAGGTGGCGAGGCGCGTCGAACTCGCGCTCCAAGATGATCTCGTTCGGGGCGCCTAGGGTGACTTGTAGCTTCTTCACGGGGTCCTCCTGCGTTTGGATTTGGAGCGCTCGGCCCGCTTGAGGTCTTCGAGCACGTCATCGAGGGCTTCGAACTGGTGTTCCCAGATCTCGCGGTAGCGTTCGAGAAACGCGTCGGCGTCGCGTAGCGGCCCGGCTTCGAGCCGGCACGGCCGGCGCTGCGCATCGCGGCCGCGCGAGATCAGACCGGCGCGCTCGAGCACCTTCAAGTGCTTCGAGATCGCGGGCTGGCTCATCTCTAACGGCTCGGCGAGCTCTCCGACGGAGGCTTCGCCCTTGGCAAGCCGAGCGAGGATCGCGCGACGGGTCGGATCTGCGAGCGCTGCGAACGTGACGTCGAGGTTGGTCATCGGTTCGAAACCTTCAGGTTCTATAACCTGAAAGTTATATACGGCCGATCCGATCGACTGTCAACGGTGCATCGCTGTCTCGGCTCTCGGCGCAGCCGCGCGGATCCGCCACAGCCGATCACCCACCGCTACCTGAATCGAGGCGGTTACGCCTGGCACGCGTAGCGCAAGGTGAGGTTCACGAAAGGAACATTCTCCATGCATCTCCTCTGGGCTTTGATCATCGGACTCGTTATTGGCGCACTCGCGAAACTCGTCATGCCCGGTAGGGATGGCGGCGGCATCCTGATCACGATGCTGCTCGGCGTCGCCGGCTCGATCGTCGCGAACCTGCTCGGTCACGCGGCCGGCTGGTACGGCACGAATGAAAGCGCGGGCTTCCTCGCCTCGGTGCTCGGCGCGGTCATCCTGCTAGCGATCTATCGGTTCGCTACGCATCGCCGGACGTTGCCCTAGAGCTTCGCGGCACGATCGAGCAAGAGTTGTTTTTCGCGCGCGTTGCTGGTCAAACCGGCGGCGCGCGCGAGCTCGTTTCGGGCTTCTTCGATCCGGCCGAGCTTCACGAGCAGGTCGGCGCGCACGCTCGGGAACAGGTAGTACGACCCGAGCACTTCGCCGAGGCTGTCGACGATCGCGAGACCGGCGGCGGGTCCTTCCGCGAGACTGACCGCGACGGCGCGATTGAGCTCGACCACCGGGGACGGCGAGATCCGAGCGAGTTGTTCGTAGAGCGCAGCGATCGCCTTCCAGTCGGTGTCACCGGGCTTGTCGGCGCGGGCGTGACACGCCGCGATCGCGGCCTGCAGCGTGTAGACGCCGCTGCCGATCGCCTGCGCGCGTGCGAGCGACTCCAGGCCGCGCCGGATCAGCAAGCGATCCCAGCGCGCGCGATCTTGATCGAGGAGCAGGATCGGCTCGCCGTTCGGGCCGACCCGCGCGCGCAGCCGCGACGCCTGGATCTCCATCAGCGCGACCAGGCCGTGAACCTCCGCGAGCGTCGGTGCGAGGCGGGCGAGCACGCGGCCGAGGCGCAGCGCGTCTTCGCACAGCTCGGGCCGGACCCAATCGTCGCCGCTGGTCGCGGAATAGCCCTCGTTGAACACCAGGTAGATCACCTCGAGCACCGAAGACAGGCGCGGCGCCAGCTCCTCGCCGCGTGGAACCTCGAACGGGACGTGGGCGTCCGCGAGCTGTTTCTTCGCGCGCACGATCCGCTGCTGGATCGTCTGGAGCGGGACGAGGAACGCGCGCGCGATCTCCTCGGTCGATAGACCGCCGACGAGGCGCAGCGTGAGCGCGACGCGGGCTTCGGGCGAGAGCACGGGATGGCACGCCGTGAAGATCAGGCGCAGCAGATCGTCGCCGAGCTCGTCGTCGAGCGCTTCCGCGAGCGCCTCGGTCGGATCGGCGGGCTTGCCGAGCTCGTGGCCGAGTTGCTCGTGCTTGCGCTCGAGCAGCTGGCCCCGGCGGACGTAGTCGATCGCGCGGTGCTTCGCGGCCTGCATCAGCCACGCACCCGGGCGATCCGGAATGCCAGCGCGCGGCCACTGCTCGAGGGCGGTGACCATCGCGTCCTGGGCGAGCTCCTCGGCGACACCGACATCGCGCGTGATCCTCGCGAGGCCTGCGATCAGCTTCGGCGACTCGATCCGGAATACCGATTCGATCGCCTGATGGGCCGTGGTCTCGCTCGCCAAGGTCCCGGCAGCATACCTGCTTACTTCTGCGAAGCTCGGAAGCTCTGCTCCATCTTGCGCACGTCCTCGGGGACGTCCGGAAAATCCGCGAGCTCGTAGATCGGACGGACCTCGATCTCGCAGTCTTCGCCCGGCATCGGATCCGGGCAGCGCTTCACCCACTCGATCGCCTCCGCGAGGTTCTTGCACTGCCAGATCCAGTAGCCGGCGACGAGCTCCTTTGCTTCGGCGAACGGGCCGTCGATCACGGTGCGCTTGCCATGGCTGAGGCGGACGCGCGCGGCCTTGCTGCTCGGCTGGAGCCCGTTCGCGTCGAGCAGGACGCCGGCGTCGATCAGCTGCTGGTTGAACTTGCCCATCTCGCTCAGCATCTCGGGCGAGGGCGGGACGCCGGTTTCGGAGGTTTTGGTGGCTTTGACGAAGACCATGAAACGCATCTGCTTTGCTCCTATCGTGGGTTTCATAGGGACGTCGATCGGCCGACAGGGCGATCGACAGGCGAGGCGGGGATTTTTCAGGTAGAGATAAGTCGGTGCCACGCTTCGAGAACTGGGCGCGTACGGTCGCGACGCGGCCGGCCGAGCGTCATGCGCCGAGCTCGGAGGCGGAGGTCTGCGAGCTGGTCGCAGGCGCCCGCGGACGGAGGGTTCGCATGGTCGGTGGCGGGCATTCGTGGTCGCGGATCAACGCACCGGAGGACATGTGGATCACGCTCGATCGGTTGAACGGCGTAGTGGCGCGCAGTGCGACCGACGTGACCGTGCACGGTGGGACGCGGCTCGCGACGCTGCTCGCGGTGCTCGGCGACGCGACCCTCCCGATCGTCGGCTCGATCAGCGCGCAGTCGATCGCCGGGTTGATCGCGACGGGGACGCACGGATCTTCGTTGGTCCACGGGAATCTGGCGAGCTTGGTCACCCGCGTGCGGTTGGTGAAGGCGGACGGTTCGGTGCTGGACTTGGATGTCACCGATCCGCGATTCGAAGGCGTGCGCGTGCACCTCGGCGCGCTCGGTGTGGTGACGGCGGTGACGCTCGCGATCGAGCCGAAGTTCCAGCTCGCGGAGATGGTCGAGCACGTGGCGATCGAGGACCTGCCGGCGCAGATCGAAGCGATCGCGGCGAGTGCCGAGTACGTCAAGGTGTGGTGGATGCCGCACTACAACCGCGCGCAGATCTTTCGCTACGAGCGAACGAGCGATGCGACGACGGGCAACCCGGTCCGCCGGCGCTGGCTCGATGATCACGTGATGCATCGCTTCGCGTTCCCGGTCGTCGCGCGGCTCGCGCGGGTGCCCGGGATGGCGGCGCGGATCAGCCGCTACGTCGCGAAGTCGTTCGTCGGCCCGCGCCGGGTCGGACCGAGCGCGCTGATGCTTTCGACCCCGATGCCGTTTCGCCACCGCGAGACGGAAGCCGCACTGCCGATGGCAAAGGCGGGCGAGGCGATCGACCGGCTCGCCCGGGCCTTGGCAGGTGGCGAGTTTCGGATCAACTTCCCCATGGAGATCCGGTTCGTGAAAGGCGATCGCGCGTGGCTGAGCCCAGCCTTCGGTGGTGACACGTGTCAAATCGGCGCGTACTGCCAGGGGCCGAGCGCGACGCCGTACTTCGCCGCGTTCTGGCGCGAGATGCGCGCTCTCTCGGCGCGCCCGCACTGGGGCAAGGAGCTCGACCACCACAGCGACGACGTTCGCGTGCTGTGGCCGGAGGCGCGTAGGTTTCTCGCGCTGCGCGACGAGCTCGATCCCGAGCGCAGGTTCGCGAGTGACTTTCATACAAGGGTGCTGGGATCGTGAAGAGCTACGTACGATGGGTGATTCGCTGGCGCTGGGCGATCGTGATCGGCTCGATCGCGCTGGCGCTCGGTGCGGGCGCGATCGCGTCGAGAATCTCGGTGCTGGCCGACTTCTCGTACCTGTTGCCGCAGTCGGCGCGCTCGGTCCAGGACCTGCGTGCGATCGAGAAGCGCGCGAAGGTCGTGGGGACGTCGATGTTCGTCGTGAGCTCGGAGCATCCCGAGAGCCGGCGCAAGGCTGCGGTGCTCGCGCGCGACAAGATCGCGGCGCTCGGGCCGACGTGGATCGCCGACATCACGTTCGATCACGAGATCGAGCACAAGTTCGCGTGGGCGAACCGCTGGCTCGGGGCGGATCTGAAAGATCTGATCGCCGCGCGCGATGCGCTCAAGCACGAGCTCGATTCGGCGAAGTTGCATGCGAATCCGCTGTACGTTTCGCTCGACGACGACAAGCCGGATACGAAGGCGGCGGACGACCTCGAGAAGAAGCTCGCGGATGCGAAGAAGGAGCGCGACGACCCGGGCGAGTACGTGTCGAAGGACGGTCGCGTTCAGACGATGATCTTGCATCTCGCGTTCTCGACGGGTGACGTCGACCGCGATCGCGAGCTGCTCGCGAAGCTCGAGGCGATCGGTGGGGAGTTGCATCGCGAGTTACCGGATGTCGAGGCCGGAGTCGCCGGCGACGTGCCGGTCTCGATTGCAGAGCACGACGCGATCCTGAACGGCATGCTGCGCGCGACGCTGGTCACGGTGCTGCTCGTGATGATCGCGTTGATCTGGTACTTCCGATCGGCGCTCGCGATCGGCGCGTTGTCGTGGTCGCTGACCGTCGGAACGATCGTGACGTTCGCGTTCGCGAAGCTGACGTTGGGGTATCTCAATGCGGCGACTGCGTTCTTGTCGTCGATCGTGATCGGCAACGGGATCAACGTCGGGATCCTCGTGACGGCGCGGTACCTCGAGGAGCTGCGCGCGGGAAGGACGACGACCGAGGCGCTCGAAGCGGCGGTCGCGCGGACGATCGCGGGCACGTTCACGGCGGCGCTGACCGCGGCGGTCGCGTACGCGTCGCTCGTGATCACGGTGTTTCGCGGGTTCCGCCACTTCGGGATCATCGGTGGCGTGGGGATTCTCGTGTGCTGGGTGAGCGGCTACGTGGTGTTGCCGGCGGCGCTGGCGGTTGCACCGAAGCACATCAAGCCGCACGCGGCGCCCGGGCGGTGGCTCGGGAAGCTGCTGCCGCGGCGGTTGGACATCGTCGCGATCGTGACGCTCGGGGTGACGATCGTCGCAGGTGTGCTCTCGGCGCGGTTCTTGTTGAACGATCCGTTCGAGAGCAACTTCCGGAATCTGCGGTCGCACAGCGAGGGCATCGTCGAGGCGCAGAAGTGGATGACGGTCGTCGATCAAGCGTTCGGGCAAGGGCTCGACGGTGGGTTCGCGATCGTCGTGCCAAAACGCGAGGACACGGCCGCAGTCGAGGCGAAGCTGCGCGCGGTCGATGCGGGCAAGGCCCAGCACGATCGGCTGTTCGATAGCGTGGTGTCGCTCGACGATATCGTGCCAAAGGATCAGCCCGCGAAGCTCGCGGTGCTCGCGGAGATCCGAGCGCTGTTGACGAGCAAGGACATCGAGCAGCTCGACGAGGACGAGCGCAAGAAGCTCGAGGAGCTCGTGCCGCCGGAGAACATTCCGCTGCTGCGGGATGTCGATATCCCGGATGCGATCGCGTGGCCGTTCATCGAGTCGGATCAGTCGCGCGGCAAGATCGTGCTGGCGACGATCGGTAAGGGCTACGAGGTCTGGGATACGCGCGACACGACGCGGTGGGCGGCGCAGGTCCGGGCGATCGGGTTGCCGGATGACGTCCATCTCGGCGGTGCTTCGTTCGTGTTCGCCGACGTGATCGCGGGCGTGCTGTCGGATGGACCGCGGGCGACGCTGGCCGCGGCGCTCGGTGCGATGTTGATCGTGCTGCTCGTGATCGGGCCGAATCGCTTCGGTGCGGTGACGATCGCGTGCGGCCTGTCGGGGACGATCCTGATGCTCGGGATCTCGGCGCTGCTCGGGTTGAAGGTGAACTTTCTCGATTTCGTCGCGCTGCCGATCACGATCGGAATCGGCATCGAGTATGCGGTGAACATCGTGACCCGCGCGCGCCAAGAGGGGCTCGACCACGGGCGCGAGGTCGTCGGCTCGACGGGCGGAGCGGTCGTGCTGTGCTCCTACACGACGACGGTCGGGTATGGATCGCTGCTGCTGTCGCAGAACCTCGGGATCCGGTCGTTCGGGATCGCGGCGATGCTCGGCGAGATCACGTGCCTGGTGGTGGCGTTGTTCCTGGCGCCTGCGCTGCTGTCGCTGATGAAGCCGAAGGAATGAGCCCGCGGAGGTACGTGCGGAGCGGGAGGGGCAGGGCGGCGAGCGCGAACGCGAGGAGCAACGCGAACGCGAGCGGGTAGCCGATCGCCCAGGCCCACGCGACGGCAGTGAAATCGTCGCCGACGCGGGCCGCGATCACGAATGCTAGCGGGAGGACGACCGCGGCGACGGCGTTATACGCGAGCACGCGCGATGCGAGGCCGAGCGCGGCGAGGAGCGGCGGGATGACGAAGCTCAAGGCGCGGAGGCCGCCGACGACGCACAGGATCCGCGCGGCGAGTGCGGCTCGTGCAGGGAGTGGCCCGTAGAGCAGCTCGAGCAGCCATCCGCCACCGACGGCGACGAACGCGAGGAATGGCACGAGGACATAGAGGTTCTGGCGCGAGAAGCGGAGGAACTGCGCGGCGAGTGCGTCGCGTGGGGTCTGGACAAACACCGGATACGCGACCTCGGCCGTGATCATCGAGATCAGGCGGACGACATCGAGCACGAGCTCGTACGCGAGCCGATACACGCCGACCGCGGCGGTGCCGAACGCCGCGCCGATCACGAGGTAGTCGGCGCTCGTACGCGTAGTAGAGGAGCTCGCCGCCCGACAATGCGGCCGTGAACCCGAGCGCCCGGCGGGCGAGTGCGCGATCGAACGCGAGGCGAGGGCGCCAGCCGCAGCGAAGTTGGATCGCGAGCGTCGTGATCGCGGTGTTGACGACGGGGCCGATCGCGAAGCACCACACCCGGAGCTCCGGCCGGCCGTGCGCGCCGAGATAAGCCAGTGCGAGCTTCGTCGCGGTCTCGGCGATCCCCGCGATCACGCGTATCGTCGAGAGCTCGCCGAACCGCAGCGCGCGGCGCATCCGCGACTCCGGGACGACCGATCCTGCCTGGACCGCGAGCCGGAGCGCGTACGCGACGATCAGCGCGACCACGAGCGCGCCCGTGATCGCATATGCGATGACTGCGAGGACGACGACACTCGCCGACGCCGCGAGGTTCAGCCAGAACACCGTGTGCTCGAGCCTCGGCTTCGGCTCGCGCACCAGCACGGCGCCGAACCCCATCCCGCCCAGCCGATCCAAGATCGGAAACAGGGCGATCGCGAGTGTCGCCTCGCCGAAGTCCGCCGTTGTCACCCACAGCCGGATGCACAGCAGGGTCGACACCAGGTCGAGGACGCCGAGCATGCCGCTCGCAGCCGCGACCCAGGCCGTACTGCGAGCAACCCGATCCACGCCCTACTATAGGGACGGTAACAAAGTTCACAAATCTCGCTCTCGAAGCGTGCGAGATCGCTGGGCCGGTGAGGGACGGTTACAAAACGAGATGCAACGACGTGCTCCGGCGTGTCGTCGGCGGCTCGTTCGAGAAAACGCCGGCAAGTTGCACCTGGATTTGTAACCGTCCCTTTTCGGTTCAACAGTTCCGCGCGGTTCCAGATCGCGCCTTTCGTACTTTGTTACCGTCCCCGTGTTAGACAGCCGGGGAATGGGCGACCGCCGCGTACTCGAGTCGACCACCCTCGCTGTCGGGTTGGTTCTGCTCTTCGGCGCGATCTATGCGGTGCTCGCGCGCTACGCGCTGGATGCGTTTCCGTTTTCGGGCGACGAGTACTCGCTCGCCCTTCAAGCGGAGCTGTTCGCGAAGGGTTTGCTGAAGGCGCCGGCACCTGCGCATATCGAGTGGCTGCGCGTCGACCACGTCGTGATCGATCAGTTCGTGCGCTCGAAGTATCCGGCAGGCGGACCGGCGCTGATCGCGATCGGGGCGCGCTATGGCGTCGCGTGGCTGGCGACGCCGATCGAAGGGGCGCTCACGCTCGGGATCGTGTGGCACACGGTGCGGCGCTTGCTCGGAGCCCGCGGCGCCTTGATCGCGCTCGTCACGCTCGGCGCGGGCCCACTGTTCATGTTCGACGCGGCGTCGTTCTACATGCACACGCCGACGCTGCTGTTCTGCGCGATCGCGTTCGCGGCGATCGCGCAGTGGGCGAAGTGCGATTGCTGGCCATTCCTCGTGATCGCCGGGGCGGCGCTCGGGCTCGCGTTCCTCGTCCGGCCGATCGATGCACTGTTGTTCGGTGCCGCGCTGCTCGTGTTCCGATCGTGGCGCGCGATCGTGCTCCCCGCGCTCGGCGCAGTGCCGTTCGTGCTGGTCAACTTCTGGTACCAGAAGCAACTGTTCGGCGGTTGGCTCACCGACGGCTATCACGCGTATCACGACACGTTCGTCGCGCTGTACGGACCGAGCGCCGGCGTCAACCCGATCGGTCCCCAGCACCTGATCGATCCGGTGCAGTGGTGGAACCACGTCGATCAGTTCGGCCAGATGTGCCTGCAGTGGACGCTGCCGGGCACCGTGATCGCCGCGCTGTTCGGCGCGTACGCGATCGGCAAGGACCATCCCGCGCGCAAGATGCGGACGTTCTCGATCGCGCTGATCGTCGTGTTCTGCGGCGCGCTCCAGTTGATGGTGTCGAACCCCGACGACGGCCCGCACCCGCGCTACCTGTCGCCGATCTTGATCCCGCTCGCGCTCCTCGCCGCGGCCGGGTTCGACCCGCTGTGCAAGGCGATCGCGGATCGGTTCGGCCGGCGGATCCAGCTGATCTTCGTCACGTGCGCGATCGTGTTCGGCCTCGCGCAGTTTGGCGCGTTCTTACAAGATCGGATCCCGAAGGTGTGGAAGCGCGAAGGCCTGTATCAGGCCGCGCATGACCTGCCGAAGGACGCGATCGTGATCGTCCGCTCGCAGTATCCGTCGCGCGCCGCGCGCAACGGCCCGTTCTTCGACGGCGTGCTGTATCTCTCGGCGCCGCCGGAGACCACCGCGATCACGATCGCCGCGGCGTATCCAGATCGCCCGATCTACGAAGCGCATGAAGGCGTTCCGTGGACGATCGAGCGGGTGCGATGACGCGCAAGCACGCGATCGCGCTCCTCGTGCTGTGCACCGCGCTGCGCGTGATCTCGCTCGTTCGGCCGTGCCTGTCGGATGACGAGGCGACCTACTGCGTCGTCGGGCGCGAGATGCTCCACGGTCAGGCGCTGTACCGCGACGTCGTCGATCACAAGCCGCCGCTGATCTACGTCGTCAACGAGGTGTGTCAGGCGATCGGCGGTCCGGTCGGCGGCATGGTGCTGCTCCACGCGCTCTTGATCCTCGTCGTGTGGGGCACGGGTCTCTTGCTCGCGCGGATCGCGGCGCGGGTCGACGCGCGCAGTGCGATCTACGCGGCGCTGCTATGGGTCGTGTTCACGACGACGCTGATCGATACCGATTCGCTCGCCGCGAACTGCGAGCTATTCATGATGCTGCCGCTGGTCGCTTCGGTCGAAGCGTTCCTCGCGGGCCGGATGGTGCTGACCGGCGCGCTCGTCGGCGCGGCGATCCTGTTCAAGTACCAGGCGGGGATCCAGTTGCCGCTGTACGGCATCGCCGTGATCGTCGCGGACCGCAAGCAGCCGGTGAAGATCGTCCTGCGCGGGCAAGCGATCGCCGTCGGTTGCGCGCTGCCGATCGCGGCGGCCGTCGCTTGGCTCTACGCGCGCGGCGCCTGGGACGCGGCCTGGTTCTGGTTCAAGTTCAACTTCGCGTACATCGACACAGGCTCGTCGACCGCGAAGCTCGCCCAGATGGGCGCGCGGATCGGGCTGGTCGTCGTCGCGGCCGCTCCGCTCTATTACCTCGCCGTGCGTTCGGTTCGCGATCCGCGCCCGCATCGCGCGGTGCTCCTCGGCTGGCTCGCCGCCAGCGCGCTCGCGATCCTCGTCGGAGGTCGGTTCTTCGGCCACTACTTCCATCAGATCACCGCACCGCTCGCCGTGCTCGCCGCGCCACGCGCCGCCGGGTTCGCAGAGCGTCATCGCCGTGGGTTTATCGCCGCGCTCGCGGTCCCCGCCGCGATCTTCTTCGCACTCGCAGCGGCCCACGACTGGATGATGAACGCCGCGGGCGAGCCGGATCCGGACTACGCGAGCGTCGCTGCTTGGATGGACGCACACGGGGACGCGAACGACGGCCTATGCGTGTGGGGCAACTCCCCGGTGCTGTACTTCGAAGCCGCGCGCCCGCTCGGCTGCCGGTTCGTGTTCTCCAACTACATCACCGGTGCGTCGCCCGCGACGCCGAGTCAGAAGGATCCCAACGTCGACTCGTCGAAGAACGCGGTGCCGGTCGCGACCGACATGATGATCCAGGATCTCGCGGATCGCCGGCCGCGGTTCTTGGTCGATGGGTCGATCGGAAACATCTCGTTCTATGCGAAGTATCCGCCCGCGAAGTTTCCGTGGCTCGCGAAGATCCTGAGCTGCGAATACGTACCAGCGGCGGATGTCGCAGGGATGCGGATCTACCAGCGCCTCGCCGTGCCTCGCTGCAGCTAGACTGCACGCAGACATGGACCGCAATCCTCAGGGCCAGCAGATGGCCGACGAATCGATGGTGCGCAACCTCGCCGCGCAGGCCGATGCGATCTGGCCGCAGGAGAAGCCGCTGTTCGAGCGCTATGCACCGCGGTCGATCCTCGATATCGGCTGCGGCACCGGCGAGATCACATCGCGGCTCGCGACGCTGTTCCCGCAAGCGACCGCGATCGGCATCGACGTGATCGACGCGCACCTCGCGCTCGCGCGCGATCGTTACGCGAGCCTCGGCGACCGCGTTCAGTTCACGCACGGCGATGCGTTCGAGCTCGCATACCCGGCGGCGTCGTTCGATCTGACGGTGTGCCGCCATGTGCTCCAGGCCGTGCCCGAGCCGGAGCGGATCCTCGCCGAGATGGTCCGCGTGACCCGGCCGGGCGGTTACGTCCACGTGCTCGCCGAGGACTACGGGATGATCGTCGCGCCGTCGGCGAAGCACGACACCGCGAAGTTCTGGCTCGAGGTGCCGCTCGCACTCGGCCGGGCGATGAACTGCGATAACCACATCGGCCGGCATGTCTACGGTCACCTGAAGCAGCTGCCCGTCGACGACATCCGGATCGACTATCTCCATATCGATACGCTGCGCGCTTCGGGCGAGACGATCGCGCAGATCTTCACCGCGTGGCGCGACGGCTACGTCCCGGTGATCGTAGAGACCACCGGGATGGCGGAGGCGAAGGTTCGCGAGATGTTCGACGCGACGATCGATGCCGCGCGCACCGGCTACTTGCTGTGGACGATTCCGATCGCGTCGGCTCGCGTCCGCTAGCGCGGTTTCAGCGCGAGCTCGAGGCCCTCGGCGGCGACGACACTCGTGAGGCCGTTCGCGCGGGCCCACGTATCCGCGCGCGCCGCGATCTGATCGAGTGCGGCGTCGTCGCGATCCGGATCGTGGTGGTGGAGGGCGATCGTCTCGACCGAGGCGCGCTTCGCGAGCTCGAGCACTTCGTCGACGACCGAGTGACCCCAGCCGCGCTTCGCGGGCATGTCCTCGGGAAGATACTGCGCGTCGTGGACCAGCAGCGTCGCGCCGGTGCAGAACCGAGCGAGGTCGTCGACGCTGGTCTTCGCGTGGGGCGCCGACAGCTCGTTGTCGGTGAGATAGACGATCGATGTTCCGTCGGCGTCGTCGATGCGAAATCCAGTCGCGCCGCCGGGATGGTTGAGCTCGACGTGGCGGACCGATGCGGAGCCGATGCGGTGGATGCCGAGATCCTCGACGCGATCGATCGTCGCCGGTAGATCCGCGAACGCGACCGGGAAGTGCGCGGTGTCGAACATGATCGGGTTGCGCGTGCCCGTGATCCCGCGCTCCGTCGTCGGATGGATCACGATGCGCGTGTCCTTCTGGTAGACGGGGCCGAAGAACGGCAGGCCGAGGATGTGGTCCCAGTGGCCGTGGGTGATGAACATGTGGATCGGGTCGTGGTAGCGCTCGGCCGCGAGGGCCTTGCCGAGCTCGCGGAGGCCGGTCCCGGCGTCGAGGACGATGCAGGTACCGTCCGCCAGCCGGACTTCGACGCAGACGGTGTTCCCGCCATAGCGCACCGTCGACGGCCCGGGAGTAGGGACCGAGCCGCGCACACCCCAGAACCGAACGCGCATGGTCTGACGGTACCGCAAGCGGTAAGGTCGCAGGATGCGAGTTCTCGTCACAGGAGCAAATCGCGGGATCGGGCTCGAGCTCGTGCGGCAGTTGGTAGCGCGCGGGGACGAGGTCGATGCCGTCACGCGCAGTCAGGCCGAGGTGATCTACGAGGACGGAGGGCAGCGTGCGCCCGACCCGATCACCGGCTCGATCGGCAACGTGCGGGTCTATCGCTGCGATGTCACCGACGATGCGGCCGTGCGCGCGCTCGCGAGCGAGCTCGGCGATGCGGCGATCGACATGGTGATCAACAACGCTGGCGTCGGCGGCGGCGATCACCAGAGCCAGAAGAACATGGACTTCGCACAGGCGCTGAAGACGTACGACGTCGACGCGCTCGGGCCGCTGCGGATCTCGCTCGCGCTCCTGCCTCATCTCCGGCGCGGGCGCGTGAAGAAGCTCGTGCACCTGACCTCGGGGTTGGGATCGATCGGCGACAACCGGAGCGGTGGGTTCTACGCGTATCGAATGGCGAAGGCCGCGCTCAACATGATGTCGAAGAACCTCGCGGTCGAGCTGCGCGGGGAGGGCATCGCGTCGTACGTGATCAACCCGGGTTGGGTCCAGACCGACATGGGTGGCGCGCACGCGGCGATCACGCCGGCGGAGTCGGTGCGAGGGATCCTCTCGCGGATCGATAGTGCGACGCTCGACCAAACGGGCGAGTTCCTCGACTGGAAGGGCGGGCGTTACCCGTACTAGCCTCGCGGGATGTCGCGTTTGAAATCGTACGAGGTGTTCACGCCGAGTGGATACCCGCCTCACACGTACGTGCGCCGCGACGAGCGTCATCAAGAGCGGCTGCTCGAGGATTGGGCGCAGCAATCGACGCAGATCGCGTCGGTGACCGGGCCGTCGAAGGCGGGCAAGACAGTGCTGGTCCAGCGCGTGATCGGCGAGCAGAACCTCGTGACGGTCAGCGGCGCGACGGTCCGGACAGCGGATCAATTGTGGGAGCGCGTGCTCGACTGGTATGGCGAGCCGCACGCGACCGTGGCGAGCACGGTGACGACCCACACGGATACGGCGAACCGCGAGCACGGCGGGCAGATCGGGATCTCTGGGACGACGGCGTCGCACCGGCGGAGTAACGGCGAGACCGATGCAGAGGCGCGGACGATCCAGGCGACGGTCAACCGCCGTGGGATGCCGCAGGTCGTGGCGGAGATCGCGAATTCGAAGACGACGATCCTGCTCGATGACTTCCACTACGTGCCAGCGGCGATCCAGAGCGACGTCGCGCAGCAGCTGAAGGACGCGGCGAGTCGCGGGGTGCGGATCTGCGTCGCGTCGGTGCCGCACCGCGCGGATGATGTCGTGCGGGCGCTGCCGGAGCTGCGGGGGCGGGTGTTGTCGATCGACCTCGACTACTGGTCGCGGAAGGATCTGTTGGAGATTCCGCGGCTCGGCTTGCCGTTGCTGAACTTGGAGATCGATCACAGCTCGCTCGCGACGTTTGCGATCGAGGCCGCGGGCTCGCCGCAGCTGATGCAGATGATCTGCCAGCAGACGTCGAATCACCTCGGCGTGCGCGAGACGGGCGAGCCGAAGTCGGTCGCGCTCGACGAGACGGCGCGCAAAGAGATCCTGTTCCTGTCGTCGTGCGTGGTCGACTTCCGGTCGCTCGTGCGCGCGTTGATCTCGGGGCCGAAGGTCAAGACCGGCGAGCGGCGCAACTACGTGCATCACGACGGCCGCACGGGTGATGTCTACCTGACGATCATGCGCGCGATCGCGATGGACCCGCCCAAGCTCGCGATCCCGTACGCCGAGCTGCAGGAGCGGCTCGACAAGATGACGAAGGGTGCGTCGCCCGATGGCGCGAGCGTGGTGAACGCGTGCATGCGGATCTCGCAAATCGCCCAAGGCTTCGCGCCGCCCACCGGGCCCGCGCTCGAGTGGGACGAGCACGCGCAAGCGCTCGTGATCCACGACCCGTACTTGCTGTTTTACCTGCGGTGGTCCGTCATCCTCGAGCGTGAAGCCGACGCCCTGGGCTAGGGACGGTAACAAAGTTCACAAGTTTCGACTCGCAGCTCCGCGAAATCGCTGAGTGCGATGGGGACGGTAACAAACCCGTCGCAAGAACAAGACCACGCGGCCGCGAGCGACGACCAGCGATGCGAGGGAACGTGGCGCTTCCTTGCTGGGAGCGAGCACGCGCGTTCGCGGTGAGAGCCGTTTTGTTACCGTCCCTTTAGCCTCCTGTGTTTTCACGGGGCTAGGGATCGGGTTTTGTGAACTTTGTTACCGTCCCTAGGAGACGATCATTACGAGCATCTGGTGATTCTGCTTCGCCGCATCGCGATACAGCGCCACGACGCGCTTCGCGATGATCTCGAGACCCTCGCGCTCTTCCTCGTCGTGCTTCGCACCGAGCTTGCCGTGGACCTTGGCGGCGGCGAGCGACGGGTAGCGCTCCTTGACGTGCGCGGGCGCGAGCGCCTCGAGCTTCTTCGCGACCTCGGCGACGCGCTTCGCGTCGAGCACGCGCGCGGACTGGAACGAGCCCTCGACATCGAGCGGCCGGCCGGTGCGTCCGAGGACGGCATCGCCGAGCACGGCGTCCTTGCCGCGGTCGGAGAGAATCACGTCGAGCGCGTCCCACGTGACGCCGAGGTCGAGGAGGCCGGGGATCTCGGTCTCGTGACGCGCTTCGAGCACGTCCTCCAGGGTCTCGGGATCCGCCTCGAGCTGCGCCAGACGCTTCGGCGACAGCGTGATCATGACTCCGTACATGCTCATCAGAAGTTCGGTGTTTCTTTGTAGTGTTTGTCGACGAGCTTGCGCAGGTAGGTGCCGACCGCAATCACGTCGTCGTCTTCGGTATCTCGCGACACGTATACCGTGAAGATCTTGTGCTTGTCGCCCTCCTCGTCGCCCGGCTCGCGCAGGCGGAGGGTCACGGTGCCGTTATCGTCGTCCTTCTTACCGCCCTTGCGCGACGGGATGTCCAGCTCGTCCACGAGCTGCCACAACTTGTCGCTCTCGGGCTGGATCATCGCCTTGGTCCCGCGGTTGTCGGTCTTGCCGTTCTTGTCGGTGTACGAGACCCAGATCGAGGTCCCGCGGACGCGGATCTGCCAGTCGTCGCCCTCGGGCTTGTCGCTCACGAAGTCGAACATCCGGCCGTTCGTCTCGCCCTTGTCGACATCGCCGCTGACGATCGAGTTGCCGGCGCCGGCGTACTCGCCACCGGGGTGGCACGCAGCCACCAGAAAGGCCGCGAACAGGAACAGCGCGCGCACGCCGGGATGATAGCACTGGGTCCGCCGTGCTGCGGTTCTACGACCAGGTGCTCGATGCGCCCGCTCGCTTGCGCGATGGAACGCATCGCGCAGCCTCGCTCGCGGCGACGTGGAAGCGGTTCGCACCGGCGATGCGCCGCGCCGGCATCACGCGGATCGCCGACATCACCGGGCTCGACGACCTCGGCATCCCGGTCGCGACCGCGATCCGCCCACTCGGCAAGTCGCTCGCGACCCAGCAGGGCAAGGGCCTGACGTTCGAGGCCGCGCGCGTCTCGGCACTGATGGAGTCGCTCGAGACCTGGACCGCCGAAGAGCTCGCGATCCCGAAGCTCCGCGGCTCGGCAAGCCAGCTCGCGAAGCGCCACAACATCGTCGACATCGAGCTGCTTCCCCGCCCGAAGCAGAAGCTCTCTCGCACCGCGCGCTGGGACTGGGTCGAAGGCTTCGATCTCGTCGCCGGCGAACCGATCCTCGTCCCCGCGCAGGCGGTCACGCTCGACACGACGTTCACGACGCCACCCGCGTTCGACATCTCTTCGAACGGGCTCGCCTCCGGCAACGTGCTCGTCGAGGCGATCGTCCACGGTCTGTGCGAGGTGATCGAGCGGGACGCCGAGGCCGCGTGGCGCCGCTCCGGTGGCGATCGTCGCCTCGTCCTCGACACGATCCCCGATCCGGCGTGCCAGGCGCTGATCGATCGGATCACGAAGCGAGGCTCGCGCGTGTTCGTTTGGGACCTCGCGAGCGATATCGGCCTGTGCGCGATCGGTTGCGCGATCGTCGAGGATCCCGACGAGCCGGCATGGCGACCGCTCGGCTGCTACCAGGGCTTCGGCGCGCATCTTCGCCCCGAGATCGCGATCGCGCGCGCGCTGACCGAGGCCGCCCAGACGCGCCTCACGTACATCGCCGGCGGCCGCGACGACTTCTTTCCGGCCGACTACGCCCGCGCGACCGATCCGGAGGTCCTCCGCGATCTCTGGGATCGCCTCGCGCAACCATGCGACGAGCCCGCGACGTTCGACGATCTGCCGAGCCACGCACCGCGCGGCCTCGGCGAAGCGCTCGAGATGACCGTCGAGCTCGCGTGCACCGCGGGCTGCGAGCAGATCATCGCGGTTGACCTCACGCATCCGAAGCTCCGCGTGCCCGTCGCCAAAGTGATCGTTCCCGGTCGCGCGACCGATATCGAGGCGCTCGGATGAAGACGAAGACGATCATCTTCGTCGGCCCGACGTTGCGCGCGGAAGAAGCTCGCGCGCGGCTCCCGAACGCGATCATTCGCCCACCCGCGGCGGTCGGAGAGATCCTCGATCTCGCACTCGCTCGCACGCGCCCCGCACGGATCGCGCTGATCGACGGCTACTTCGAGCGAATGGCCGCCGTCTGGCACAAGGAGCTGTTGCTCGCGCAGGAGCGCGGCATCGCGATCTACGGCGCGGCGAGCATGGGCGCGTTGCGCGCCGCCGAGCTCGCCACGTTCGGGATGATCGGCGTCGGCAAGATCTATCAGGCGTTCGAGCGCGGCGAGCTCGTCGCCGATGACGAGGTCGCGGTCGCGCATCTGCCGGCAGAGCAGGGCTATCGCCCGATCTCCGACGCCCTCGTCAACCTCCGGTTCGGCCTCGCGCGCGCCCCGGTCGCCGCGAAGCCTCTGATCGAGCTCGCCCGCGCCCGGTTCTATCGCGAGCGCAGCTGGAAGCGGCTCGTCGAGGACGCGCGTGCCGCCGGCCTGGCAACCGCAAAGCTCGAGGCCTGGCTGCGCACCCCGCCGCCCGACCAGAAAGCAACGGATGCGCGTGCACTTCTTGCTCGACTCGCCGGCGATTCTCACTCGCCGCGGCGCCGGGTCCGCGTGCCGCGGACATGGGCGCTGCGCCAGCTGATCGCGATCCGGTGATACCGTGGGTCACGGATGACGACGGCGACAGCTCCGCAATTCGGAGCAGGCCGATTCGAGGTGCGGGGCACGCTCGGAGCGGGCGGAGCGGGCACGGTGTATCGCGTCTACGATCACACGCTCCAGCGCGAGGTCGCTCTCAAGCAGCTGCGCACCGCTTCCGGTCGCGACCTCTATCGGTTCAAGCGCGAGTTCCGCCAGCTCGCCGACATCGTCCATCCGAACCTCGTCGCCCTGCACGAGCTCCACGCGACCGAGGGCACGTGGTTCTTCACGATGGAGCTCGTCGAGGGCGAGTCGTTCATCGATTGGGTGCGCCCGCCCCGCAGCGAGTCCGGCCCGCAGCGCAGCCGCCAGGACATTCGCGACTCGCCGGTCCACGAGGTCCGCTTGCGCGGCGCGCTGATCCAGCTCGTCGATGCCTTGCTCGCGCTCCATCGCGCATCGAAGCTGCACCGCGATCTCAAACCGTCGAACGTGCTCGTCACCCCGCAGGGCCGACTCGCGCTGCTCGACTTCGGGCTCGTCGCGAGCGTGGCCGAGGACAACCCCGAGAAGCTCGCGGTCGGCACGCCGGTCTACATGTCGCCGGAGCAAGCGTCCGATCAGACGCTGACCGAAGCGAGCGACTGGTACTCCGTCGGCGCGATGCTGTACGAGGCGCTCACCGGCGCGCGTCCGTTCGAGGGCGACGCCGAAGCGGTGATGACGCGCAAGCAGACCGAGTCGCCCCTCGATCCGCGCCGCGTCGCGACGACCACGATCCCCGCCGACCTCGCTCAGCTCTGCATGCGTCTATTGTCGCCGGCGCCGCTCGCCCGGCCGAAGGGCCTCGCGATCCTCGAAGAGCTCGGCGCGACGCCTTCGCAGAAGACGCGCGACATGGTCAGGACCGCGAATCCGGCGTCGTTCGTCGGCCGCGCCCGCGAGCTCGAGGAGCTGCGCCGCGCTCTTGGCGATACGCGGACGCGCGGGGTGACGGTGCTCGTGCGCGGCAAGTCCGGCATCGGCAAGTCGACGCTGGTCCGCAAGTTCGTGCGCGGCCTCGGCGAGCAGGTGTTCGTGCTCGAAGGCCGCTGCTTCGAGCGCGAGCAAGTCCCGTTCAAGATGCTCGACGGCATCGTCGACATGCTGACGGGCGTGATCGTCGCGCTGCCACCGCCGACGATCGAAGGCCTCGCGCCGCGCGACCTCGGCGCGCTGGTCCGATTGTTCCCGGTAATGCGCCGGGTGAAGAAGTTCAGCGAGCTCGCGATGGTCGCGAGCGTGCCTGCCGACCCGGGCGAGCTGCGTCGCCGCGGGTTTCACGCCTTGCGCGCGCTGCTCGTGCGGCTCGCTCGCTACCGGCCCCTCGTGATCTACGTCGACGACGCGCACTGGGGCGACGCCGACTCCCTCGCGTTCTTCACCGAGCTCGTGCACCAACCGGATCCCGCGATGCTCGTGATCATCGCGCACCGTCCCGAGGACTACCTCGGCGTGATCTCGAAGCTGAAGGCTCCGGCACCTCGCCGAGGCGATGTCCGCGAGCTCGATCTCCAGGCGCTTCCCGAGGCGGACGCGATCGCGTTGGTCTCGCAGCTCGCGGATGCGAGCCGGACCGAGGCGCTCGTCCGCGCCGGCGCCGGCAATCCGCTCGTCCTCACCGAGATGGCGGTCGCGCCGGATCTCGGCGCGGGGGCGCGCGTCCCGTCGATCGACGACCTCGTCCGCGCGCGCGTCGGCCGCGTGACACCCGAGGCGCAGGCCATGCTCGCGGTGTCGAGCGTCGCGGCGCGCCCGTTGCCCGTCGAGATCGCCGCCCGTGCGGCGGGTGTCGTCGGCGGCCACGACGAAGCGAGCATGCTCGCGGCCGAGCGGCTCGCGACGCTGCGCCGAATCGACGGCCACATGATCCTCCAACCGACCCACGATCACGTGCGCCAGGCGGTGCTCGCGAGCCTCGATCTCGAATCGCGCGCCGGTTGGCACGAGGCGCTCGCGCGCGCATTCGAGGACGTCCAGGGCGAAGCGGACCTCGACGCACAAGCGGTCGTCGAGCACTGGCTCGCCGCCGGGCATCCGGTCAACGCCGCCCACCACGCGGTCAGCGCCGGCCTCCGCGCCGAGGAAGCGCTCGCGTTTCGCCGCGCCGCCGAGCTCTACGAGATCGCGATCGCGTACGGCCCGTGGGATCCGGCGGGTCAGCGCGACCTCCTGCGCAAGAAGGCGAACGCGCTCGCGTGCGCGGGCCTGCTCGACGAAGCCGCCGCGGTCTATGGCCACGCGTCGCAGCTCTTGCCCGACGAGGAATCGATCGATCTCCAGCGCCTTCACATCGAGGCGCTGCTCCGCCGTGGCCGGCTCGACGAGGCCGTTCCCGCGGCTGCGCAGCTGCTCGCGCATATCGGCGTGCGTAGCTCGCTCGCGAAGTCGAGCTCGAAGACCCGGCTCGCGGCGCAGTGGTTCAGCTCGAAGCTGCGCGGGCTCGAGTACGTCGAGAAGATGGCGCAGGACTGCCGGCCGAGCGACCTGCTGCGGATCGACGTCCTCTACTCGGTCGTGAGCGGGCTCGCGTTCGCGGATCCTTCGCTAGGACGCACGCTGCAAGCCGAGCTCCTCCGCGCGGCGCTCGAAGTCGGCGAGCCGGTCCGCGTCTGCCTCGCGCTCGCGCAAGAGGTCTGTTACGCATCCGGTGCCGGCAGCCGCAACGCGACGGCGGTCGAGGCGGTCGGCGCGAGGCTCGACGCGCTCGCCGATCGGATCGCGCATCCGCACATGCAGGGCCTCGCGCGATCGGCGCGCGGCATCGCCGCGGTGATGAACGGGCGCTGGCGCGATGCGCGTGGCTACCTGGAGGTCGGCCTCACGATGTTGCGCGAGCACGGCGCCGGTGCGCGCTGGGAGATCGATATCGCCGAGAGCTACTGGCTGCAGGCGCTGTTCTATCTCGGCGATTGGCGCGAGCTCGCGCGCCAGGGCCAGAGCCTGTTGCGCGAGGCGCTCGATCGCGGCGATGTCGTCGCGCAGCTCGCGTTTCGCACCGGGACCGCCAACATGGTTTGGTTGTTCGGTGGTCGGGCCGACGAGAGCCGCGCGCAGCTCGCCGCCGCGATCGCGAATCTGCCTTCGGGGTTCGCGCTGCCGCACGTGCTCGCCGTCGTCGCCGCGTGCAACGTCTCGCTCTACACGCGCGAGACCGCCGAGGCCTCGCGGATCCTCGCGGAGAACTGGCCCGAGATCGAACGACTCGGAGTGCTGCGGTTCCAGTACCTTCGCGTCGAGCTCGAGCATCTCCGCGGGCGCGTGGCGCTCGCGGATCCGGCGCTGCGGCGCGAAGACCGCGCACGGATCGCGATGGAGATCAGCGATGCGTTGGTCGGCGAGGGCGCCGCGTGGGCGAACGGCCTCGGTCTGTTGTTGCGTGCGGCCGCGTCCGCGTTGCGCGGGGATTCCGACGCCGCGCTCGATGCGCTTCACGCCGCTGAAGACCAACTCGTAGCGACGCACATGACCGGCTACCTCCAGCTCGCGCGGATGCGCCGCGGCGTGCTCGAAGGTAGCCAGGGCAGCCACGCCCGCGCTGCCGCAGCGCGCGATGCACTCCGAGATTCTGGGGTGCTCGATCCGGACCGCCTGGTCGATGTTCTCGTGCCCTGGGACGCATGACCGACGGGCCCAGGTTGGTATAGATTGTGTGCTGGGCGTCGATCCGCACGGGTCGCAGCCTCGTAGTGGAAGAGCCGGCTGTCGCCGGGACGAGGGTTCAGCGTGTCAGACATCGCTCAGCACATCGCCGTATCGCAGCGCGTTCAGATCGAGGATCTCGATTGGGAGCTCGCGCGCAAGCACGGTCTCAGCGCGGCAGAAGTCGAAAGCCTCCAGTTCTTCGCCGATATCGAGAGCCAGACCGTCTACTACTTCCTCGAGGTCGCGAAGCTCCAGGTCGTCCGCGATCCGGAGCTGCTGACATTCCTCACGATGTGGAACTACGAGGAGTACTTCCACTCGCACGCGATCACGCGAATCATGCAGGAGTGCGGCGTGAAGGTCGAAAACGCGACCGACCGCTCGACGAAGGTCCGCGCCGGCGCTCGGTTCAAGGCGAAGTTCGAGGACTGGGCCCAGGGCATGATGGCGAAGTTCATGCCGAAGCGGTTCGTCTCGCTGTGGATGTTCTGGGGCGCTCTCCAGGAGTGCCTGACGATGCAGGCGTACGAAGAGGTGATTCGCAACACGAACAACCCGGTGCTCGCCGAGATGTTCAAGCGAATCGCGAAGCAGGAGCGCCGCCACTTCGCGTACTACTTCAACCAAGCGCGCGACCGGTTGGCCGACAACCCGAAGAACCAGAAGTTCTGTCGCTACATCGTCAACAAGTTCTACGCGCCGGTCGGCGGTGGCGTGAAGACCGATGCCGAGGGCGCGGCGCTCGTCGCGAAGTTGTTCCCGGGCGAGCGGATCTACGAAGTGATGTCGTACATCGAGCGCCGCATGGGCCAGCTGCCGGGCATGCAGGGCCTGACGGCGTGCTCGGATTGGGCCGAGAAGATCCAGCCGATCCTCCCCGAGGAGATTCGCTGCCCGCGGCCCGGGGTGATCCGCGAGACCGCCGGCGCCGAAGAGAACGCTGCGGCCGCTTAGAACGCGTAGCCGACGCGGAAGTAACCGACCGGTTCCGGATCGTCGCTCGAGTAGTTGCTCGCCTGCGAGTCCTGCATCCGCTTGGCGGCGCCGAACGCGGCCGAGATGTTGAGGCCCGAGTCGAACATCCAGGCCCAGCCGAACATCACTTCGGGGCCGACCCAGTCGCGCGTCGTCGACATCGTCGTCGACGAGCAATCGTAGCAATCGTAGTAGTAGCTGCTGTTGTCGTCGTGATGGATCACGAGGCCACCCTCGAGGAACGGGCCCGAGAACGTGCGCTTGAAGTAGAGCTGGAGCGTCGGCGCGACCGAGTATCCCGACTCGTTGCCGTGGTCCGTCGACCAACCGCTGATCTCGAGGCTCGCGGCGATGTTCTGCGAGAGCGCGTGCGAGCCGGCGATCTGGTAGTAGCCGAACATCCACGCGATCGGGTTCGATTGCAGGTTGTTCTTCTTGTAGCTGTAGAGGTACTGGTTGCGCTCGCCGACGGGCACGATCGAGCCGTTGATGTGCGAGACGTTGTTCCAGTTCTCGTTCTGCGGCGCGGCCGAGGGCGCGGGCGGCGCGGGCGGCATCTCGACGGCGCCCGGCGGCGCGAGCGCCGGTGCGACTGCTGCGGGCGCAGCCGCGGGCTGGCCGTTCGTGACGATCACGGGCGGGTTCGGGGTCACGACGACGAGCGTGCCCGCGGTCGTGGTGGTCACCGGCGCGACAGCGCCCGGCTGGTCGCGGTCGTCATCGGCGTAGGCAGAGGCGGTCGCGAGGGTCAGGAGCGCGGTCGTCAGGAGGGCGGCCCGTTTCATCATGGATTTCCCCTAGAGCACCTCCGATGCCAGGTCCGACCACGACGTGGAAGTTCGCGTCCTGCATCGGGTTGCCGGGAAGTGCCCGCGAGTCCGCTCATTTGGCGAACTGATGGAACCCGCGAGATTCCTGACATGGTTGTCGCGATGTTTGCCGCGTCACTGACGGGTTGGCGCGGACGCGGTGACACTCACCGGCGGCGAGCTGGCAAAGACCTGACGCTTCGCTTCGCGCGCGGATCGATCTCCCAGGCCGTGGGCAGCGGATGATCGGCGTCCGCGAGACTCGCCTGGAGCGCGCGGATGATCTCGCCGAGCACGCCCGATGCGAGCATGCCCGGGCCGAGCGGGCCCGAGCGATTCTCACCGAGGGGCGGCAACTGGCGGAGCGCGGCTCTCACGGGCTTCGCCATGTGACGGAGCTGCCAGCGCAGCTCTTTGCTGATCGCGGCCGAGGGATCCTTGGCCGCGAGCCCGGCGGCTTTCGCCGCATAGGCGGCGGCACCGAGTGCGTGCGCGCCCATGTGAGCGACCGCCGCGGCTTGGCCCGCAGCGCGTGCGGCCGCGGTGGCTGCAGGGCCGACCGCGGTTCCGCGGCCGGCGACGAACCGGCGCCGGATCTCACCAGCAGTATCGAGCTCGCCACGCGAGTACGCGCGGGTTCGAGCGATCGCGTCGCTCGCGCTGGCGTCGTCTGGCGCCTCGGCCTCGAACAGCGCGAGCACGCGCTCCGCGCAGTCGGCGGCCCAGCTCGCGACGAGCCGGCGATCGGCTTCACTCAACGTCTGGGGTGACGCCACGCCGCGAGTCTCCCACGATCAGCGCAGGACGGTGAGCGTGCGCATCGTGCCGCGCGTGACGCCGAACTGTTCGTGGACGGCCGCGGTCCGGACGGCGTCGGCGGCCGAGAGCTGGCCGGCCGCGAGCCGGACGTACGCGTCGTAAAGGCGCGCAGTTTCGGCGGCCGATTCGCGGACGAGCTCGACGCGGAGGCGGCGGACACCGGCGGTGAGCAGGTCGGGCACGAGCGAAGCGGCGCTCTGGGCTTGCGCGTTGAACACGGTGTTGCGGCAGCCGACGTCGACGTTGACCGGATGGACGAGCCCGACGCGATCGCGGAGCGCGATCTGATGGCGCTCGCACGGCCGGCCGCAGGTCCGGTAGTCGCGACCGTGCGAGAGCAGGTGCGCATAGACGCAGTGCTCGGTGTGGAACGTCGGGATGTGGTGATGGACGGTGACCGCGATCCGGCCGCGCGGCGCGGTAGCGAGGAGCGCGAACAGCTGGTCGCGGTCGAGATCGTGTGCGGCGGTGAGCGTCGCGAGGCCGTGCTGGAGCACCCATGCGGCGGTGATCGAGTTCGTGACGTTCAGCGAGAAGTCGCCATGCAAGCGCGGCGCGTTCGAGCTCGCGTGGGCTGCTGCACGCGCGAAGTACGCGAGCGAGCCCCAGCTTCGAACGAGGACGCTGTCCGGTTCGAGTCGCGCGAGGTGGGCATCGATCTTGTCCTCGCCCGGCTTCTGGACGCGCACGCTCGCGACGCCGACCTTCGCGCCACTCGCGCGTGCACGGGTCACGGCACGCTGGAGGCCGACGAGCTCCATCCAGTCGAGCTCGACCTCGCGCGCACCGGCACCGAGGACCGCATCGAGCTGCTCGTCGTTGCGGCACAGCGGCACGACCGTCGCTGCGTCGTCGCCGGATGCGCTGCTGGCCGGGGTTGGCTGATTCGCCTCGATCCGCGCGAATGCCTCGGTGCGAACCGCTTCGATCACCGACTCGGATGCCACGTCGCGATCGATGCGATCGAGCTGGGCATCGAGCTCGGCGACCAGCGTGCGGCGCAGATCCTTCAGCTCGGACACGGGCAAGTGCATCGCCGGCGCGAGCCCGGACACGTCGAGCTCGCCGAGGTGAAACGGGGTTCCACCGAAGCTGCCGAGCTTGTCCGCGATCAGGTCGCGCGTGATGCCAACACCGCGCGCGGGCGCGAGCAGGCTGGTGCTGGTCGCCGCGGCCGTGAATCGTTTGGCCGAGGCGCGGACGGATAGCGGCTGTCCTGCAGCCCCCGTGACGACGAGATCGACCGGGATCCGGCCGAGCGCACCGCGTCCGGCTTCCGCGGCCCGGAGTCCGGCCGAGGTCACGCGCGGGTCGGAGCTGATCCACACGAAGTCGCCGACATTGACCTGGCCGAGATCCGGACCGGGATTGCCGAACCGCAACCGATAGCCGGTCGGGGTCTTGGCCGCCGCGAAGATCGGGCCACCTTGCTCCGGTAGCTCGGGCGCGCCGGCATCGAACACGACGCCCATGCCGGCGATCACCTCGATCGGTGTGGGCGCGACGCCCGTCGCCGGGGCAGGGGCGTCCGTCGCGAGCCCACCGGTCATCGGCCGCTGCGCCGGATCGGCGACGACCTCGAGCTCTCCCTTCGCCCGATCGAGCAGCGTGACTCGCCCGAGTGCGCGACCGCGGTGGCGCGGGAACCGACCTTCGACCAGCGTCTGATGATCCGCGCCGGCAAGAAATCCCGCGGAGACGCCGCGGCTGTACGCGATCTCGAGTGCGACGCGATCGGCGGGGATCGCGACCGCGGGCGTGAACGCAGGCGCGCCGGGCGCCCGGAACGGATCGACGGCGGCGCGGTACTGCGAGACCGCCTCCGCGACGTACGCCGGACCTTTCAAGCGGCCCTCGATCTTGAGCGAGGCGACGCCGATCTCGGCGAGTGCGGGAATCGCATCGAGCCCGACCAGATCCTTCGGCGACAACAGGTACTCGACCTCGCCGAGCTCCTTCACCTCACCATCGACCACGAGCGCGTACGGCAACCGGCACGCTTGCGCGCACTGTCCGCGGTTCGCGGAGCGCCCGCCCCACGCCTCGGACGACAGACACTGACCGCTCCACGCGACGCACAGCGCACCATGGACGAAGACTTCGAGCTCGACCGGCGTGTCGGCGCGATAGGCACGGATCTCGTCGACCGAAAGCTCGCGCGGCACGACCACGCGCGACAACCCGAGTGCCTGGAGCAGCGACACGGCGAGCGGGCTCGACGCGGTCATCTGGGTGGACGCGTGGACTTCGAGCGCGGGGCAGATCCGGCGCGCGAGCAAGGCGACCGCCGGGTCCTGGACGATGATCGCGTCGACACCGGCCGTGGCGACCCGCCGGATCAGCTCCTCGACCGTTGCGAGCTCGGGCTCGAACACGAGCGTGTTGAGCGTGACGTAGAGCCGTGCCCCGGCGCGATGGACCCAGCGCACGACCTCGGCGAGCCCGGTCGACGCGAAGTTCTCGGCGCGCGCGCGTGCGTTAAATCCGTCGTCGAGCCCGAGGTAGACGGCGTCGGCACCGGCGGCGAGTGCGGCCGCGAGCGCATCGCGATCGCCCGCAGGCGCCAGAATCTCGGGGCGGCGCATACAGCGGCGGAACCTTTCGGGCAGCGTTCCATAACACGATCCGCCCCGGAAGCACTATCCATTTCAACACTTGGGCCCCAATCCGGCTTGCACTCCGGATCCCACCTCCTTATAAAGCGCCCCTTACCCGAGGAACCGAAATGACGTCCTTTCTTCTCAAGGCAGCCGAAGAAGCTGCCGCCGCGCCCGGGGCCGCTGCGCGCCCTCACAGTGAAGCGCAGCTCGTTCTCCCCGATCTGAGCCAGGTGAAGTTCCTGGGCATGACGGGCTCGACGCTGCTGATGATCGGCCTGCTCGTCTGTGCCATCGGCTTCATCTTCGGTCTCGTCAAGTACCAGAAGCTCAAGAACCTTCCGGTTCACAAGGCGATGCGCGAGATCAGCGAGCTGATCTACGGCACCTGCCGGACGTACCTGAAGACCCAGGCCAAGTTCATCTTCCAGCTGTGGATCCTGATCGCGATCGTGATCGTGGTCTACTTCGCGGCCCTCGAGAAGGTGCCGTCCGCGAAGGTCGTGGCAATCGCCGCGTTCTCGGTGGTCGGTATCCTCGGCAGCTCGCTCGTCGCGTTCTTCGGCATTCGCGTCAACACGTTCGCGAACTCGCGCGCGGCGTTCGCGTCGCTGCGCGGCAAGCCGTACGGCACGTACTCGATTCCGCTCGAGGCCGGCATGAGCATCGGCACGGTGCTGATCTCGACCGAGCTCATCCTGATGCTCGCGATCATGCTGTTCCTTCCCGGTGACTACGCCGGCCCGTGCTTCATCGGCTTCGCGGTCGGCGAGTCGCTCGGCGCCGCGGCGCTCCGCATCGCCGGCGGTATCTTCACGAAGATCGCCGACATCGGGTCCGACCTGATGAAGATCGTCTTCAACATCAAGGAAGACGACGCGCGCAACCCCGGCGTGATCGCTGACTGCACCGGTGACAACGCCGGCGACTCGGTCGGCCCGACCGCCGACGGCTTCGAGACCTACGGCGTGACGGGCGTCGCGCTCATCACGTTCATCCTCGTCGCGCTCCCCAACATCCCGGGCCTCTCGGCGCTCGGTCCCGACGGTCGCGCCGCGGATCACGGCGAGCTGCTCCAGATCATCCTCCTCGTGTGGATCTTCGCGATGCGCATCGTCATGGTGCTCGCGTCGGTCGGCAGCTACCTCATCAACGAGGCGGTGACCTCGGCTCGCTACAAGAACGCCGCGACGATGAACTACGAGCACCCGCTGACCCAGCTGGTGTGGTTGACGTCGCTCGTGTCGGTCGGCCTGACGTTCGCGCTGTCGTACGCGCTGATCGGCCAGGGCGATGCCACGCTGCCGAACGGCCTGTGGTGGAAGCTCTCGCTGATCATCTCGTGCGGCACGCTCGCCGGCGCGATCATCCCCGAGCTCGTGAAGGTGTTCACCTCGGTGAACTCCGGCCACGTCCGCGAGGTCGTGACGGCCTCGGAAGAGGGCGGCCCGTCGCTCAACATCCTCGCCGGTCTCACGGCGGGTAACTACTCGGCCTACTGGATGGGCCTCACGATCGCTGCGCTCATGGGCATCGCGTACGCGGTGTCGTCGATCAGCGTGTTCGTCGCGCCGGATGGCTCGCACCTCGGTGCGTTCGGCTACGAGCTCTACAAGTGGAACGACGCGGCCGGCCTCGCGATGACGCCGTTCGCCTGCAACGCGGCCGCGACGGTGTTCGCGTTCGGCCTCGTGGCGTTCGGCTTCCTCGGCATGGGTCCGGTCACGATCGCGGTCGACTCGTACGGCCCGGTCACGGATAACGCGCAGTCGGTGTACGAGCTCTCGCTGATCGAGACGCTGCCGAACATCGAAGAAGAGATCGAGAAGGACTTCAAGTTCAAGCCGGACTTCTCGAAGGCCAAGGCGTTCCTCGAGGAGAACGACGGCGCGGGCAACACGTTCAAGGCGACCGCGAAGCCGGTGCTCATCGGCACCGCCGTCGTCGGCGCGACCACGATGATCTTCGCGCTGATCGTGCTCATCACGAACGGCCTCCAGCCGGCCGCGATCGCGAACCTCTCGATGATTCACCCGCCGTTCCTGCTCGGCCTCGTGGTCGGCGGCGCGATCATCTACTGGTTCACCGGCGCGTCGACCCAGGCGGTTTCGACGGGCGCGTACCGCGCGGTCGAGTTCATCAAGCAGAACATCAAGCTCGACACCAGCGCTTCGGCGAAGGCGTCGGTCGAGGACTCGAACAAGGTCGTCGAGATCTGCACGCTCTACGCGCAGAAGGGCATGGTCAACATCTTCATGGTCGTGTTCTTCAGCACGATCGGCTTTGCCTGCCTCGATCCGTACTTCTTCATCGGCTACCTGATCTCGATGGCGCTGTTCGGCCTCTACCAGGCGATCTTCATGGCGAACGCCGGTGGCGCCTGGGACAACGCGAAGAAGATCGTCGAGACCGAGCTGCACGCGAAGGGCACGCCGCTCCACGCCGCGTCGGTCGTCGGTGACACCGTCGGCGACCCGTTCAAGGATACGTCGTCGGTCGCGCTCAACCCGGTGATCAAGTTCACGACGCTGTTCGGCGTGCTCGCCGTCGGCCTCGCGCTCGAGCTCACCGCGAAGGGCTACACCAACGTGAAGTACGCGATCGCGGGCGTCGCGCTCGTCATCTCGTTCTTCTTCGCATGGCGCTCGTTCTACGGAATGCGGATCGGCGGCCAGACCAAGGCGGCCGGCTCGACCGAGAAGAAGAGCGAAGCCGCGTAACCACGCGTCGCGCTCGTGAGTGGAGCCCCTCGGCCGCGTGCCGCGGGGCTCTTGTCGTTTCGGCGCCCGGCGTGATCGCCGCGGCGTAGAGGACGAGCGCGCCGCACCATGCGAGCACGATGGCGATCGCGAGTGCAGGCGTCATCGCCGCCTCGCGACGAAGGCGATCACGGCGAGGGCGAAGTGGAGGGCGCGGCGAGAGCGTGCGGGCATGGGGAATCCTTTAGTCGTGAGCGGCGATGTCGTCGGCGGTGCCGAACACACCGTCTTCGCCGGCGGAGACCACGGCGAAGTGATGGCCAGGGACGAGGCGCGGATCGCAGCTGTAGTGCAGCGCGTGGCCCCACGGATCGAGGCCGGCGTTCGTGAGGAGTTGGCTCAGCCGACGAGGACATCCAGGGTGATGTTCGCGCCAGGCGGGAAGGCTCTCGACAGCGAGCTTCGTGACGAGCAAGTGCGCGCGCTCGGCCGGCGAGTCGCCGATGGAGACGAACGTGCGCGTCGGAGCGTACGTGGTCATTGCGATCAAGATCGTCAGCGCGCCGCCGGCGATCGCACCGCCGAGCATCGTTGCCGGGATGGCGCGGCGCGGTCGCTCCCAGAGCTGGTCGCGGCGATAGGCGGGCTCGATCATATGCCGTCGATCTCCATGTCACTCGTGAAGTCATCCGAGGTGCCGGGCACTTCGTCCGCGCCGAGGTCGCGGATCCAGATGTCGTGGACGCCGGGCGGCATCTGCCGCGGATCGCAGGTGTAGACGTACTTGGCGGCGCCGCCATACGGACCGCGGATGTCGGCGGTCGTGTGGGCCGCGAGCTCCTCGATCGAGCGGGGACACGCCTCGAGTGGATGCGCCAGGCGCCATCGCGCGAAGCCAGCGTTCGCGAGCTCGTGGAGGTTGTGCAGCGTGATCGTCACGCGCGGCGGAGGATCGAAGTGCATGTTGAACGCTCCGGCGTGGCGCCTCCCGTGATGGAGCGCATCGTTCAGCGCGACGCCGACGACGACGCTGCCGGCGATGGCGAGGACGGCGAACGCGACGATGCGGCCGCGCGCGATCTCGAGCGTGGGCGGCAACATGTCGGGTGGCTCGGTCGGCATGCAGCTTCGATAAGCAACGCGCGGACCGTCGCCACGGCGCGGCTAACCGCGCGAACCGCGGAGCGATCGGGCGCCCGCTGGCGACAAATCGGCAAACCGCTCCCCGCGGACGCGACTTCGAGGTACGACCGGCACATGTCTGAAGTCGTTCGAGCCGCGCGCGGAACCGAGCTGTCTTGTAAAGGCTGGTCGCAAGAGGCCGCGCTCCGCATGCTGATGAACAACCTCGATCCCGAGGTCGCCGAACGCCCGCAGGATCTCGTGGTCTACGGCGGCACCGGCAAGGCGGCGCGGAGCTGGGAGGACTATCACGCGATCGTCCGCGAGCTGCGCCGGCTCGAGAACGATCAGACCTTGCTCGTCCAATCGGGCCGCCCGGTCGGCGTGTTCCGCACCCACGAGGAAGCGCCGCGCGTGTTGATCGCGAACTCGAACCTCGTCGGCAAGTGGGCGACGTGGGAGCACTTCCGCGAGCTCGAGCAGCGCGGCTTGATGATGTACGGCCAGATGACCGCGGGTTCGTGGATCTACATCGGCTCGCAGGGCATCGTGCAGGGCACGTTCGAGACGTTCGCGGCGGCCGGCAAGACCCACTTCAACTCGGATCTCGCGGGCCGGTTCGTGCTGTCGGGCGGGCTCGGCGGCATGGGTGGCGCGCAGCCGCTCGCGGCGACGATGGCCGGCGGCGTGTTCCTCGGCGTCGAGATCGATCCGACGCGGGTGAAGCGCCGGCTCGAGACGCGATATCTCGACGAGCTCGCTCCGGATCTCGATGCAGCGCTGCGGCGAGTCGACGAGTGCGTGCGTGCGAAGCAGGCGCGCTCGATCGCGGTCGTCGGCAATGCCGCAGATGTCTACGCGGAGCTCGTGCGCCGCGGCGTCACGCCGGACCTCGTGACCGATCAAACCTCGGCACACGATCCGCTCGTCGGTTACATCCCGCAGGGCCTCTCGCTCGAACAGGCCGCCGCGCTCCGCAAGTCCGATCCGGAGACCTACGTGAAGCGCTCGCGCGCGTCGATGGCGGTCCAGGTCGAGGCGATGGTCGCGATGAAGAAGGCGGGCTCGCACGTGTTCGACTACGGCAACAACCTGCGCGCGCAGGCCGAGCTCGGCGGTTGCTCGCCCGAGGTCGCGTACTCGTACCCCGGGTTCGTGCCGGCGTACGTTCGCCCACTGTTCTGCGAGGGCAAGGGGCCGTTCCGGTGGGCGGCGCTGTCGGGAGATCCGGACGACATCCGCGTCACCGACGAGGCCGTCCTCGATGAGATCAAGGACGACGCGATGCTGCATCGCTGGATGAAGCTGGCGCGCGAGAAGATCGCGTTCCAGGGCCTGCCGGCCCGGATCTGCTGGCTCGGCTACGGCCAGCGCCACCGCGTCGGCCTCCGCTTCAACGAGCTCGTGCGTACGGGCAAGGTCAAGGCGCCGATCGTGATCGGCCGCGACCACCTCGACTGCGGCTCGGTCGCGTCGCCGTATCGCGAGACCGAAGCGATGAAGGACGGCACCGACGCGGTCGCCGACTGGGCGATCCTGAACGCGCTCGTCAACACCGCGTCCGGTGCGACGTGGGTGTCGTTCCATCACGGCGGTGGTGTCGGCATCGGCTACTCGCTCCATGCCGGCATGGTCGTCGTCGCCGATGGCACGCCGCGCGCCGCGCGTTGCCTCGAGCGCGTCCTCACCAGCGACCCCGGCATGGGCGTGATCCGCCATGCCGACGCCGGCTACGACGAAGCGATCAAGGCCGCCGAAGAGCGCGGCGTCGTCATCCCACGCCGGCGATGAGCTCTCTCTCCATCACCAATGCGCGGGTGATGACCTGCGCCGGCGCCGGGCTCGGCATGATCGAGCGCGGCTCGGTCGCGATCGAGAGCGGGCGCGTCGCGTGGGTGGGCGAGGGCAGTGTGCCGGCGGAGTACGCGCACCATCACACGATCGATGCGAAGGGCGCGCTCGTCACGCCGGGGCTCGTCGACTGCCATACCCACGCGGTGTTCGCGGGCGATCGCGGCGCGGAGTTCGAGATGCGCGCGGCGGGGCGGTCGTATCAAGACATCCAGGCCGCGGGTGGCGGGATCAACGCGACGCTCGGGCCGACGCGCGCCGCGATCGCGAACGGCACGATCGACGACCTCTTGATCGCGCGGCTCGCCGCGATGCTCGCCGGCGGGACGACGACGATCGAGATCAAGACCGGCTACGCGCTCACGACCGAGGGCGAGCTCGGCTTGCTCGACGCGATCGCACGCGCCCAGCACCGCGTCCCCGTGCGGCTCGTTCCGACGCTGCTCGCCCACCTCGTGCCGCCGGATCGGCGTGCGGATCGCGACGTCTTCGTCCGCGAGATCTGCGAGCAGTGGATCCCCGGCGCGGCGAAGCGCGGCGCGACCGCGGTCGACGTGTGGTGCGAGGACGCCGCTTTCACGCTCGCCGAGACTCGCCAGATTCTGGCGGCCGCGGCTGCCGCGAAACTCCCGGTGCGCGGCCACGTCGGCCAACTCTCGGATGTCGGCGGTGCCGAGCTGTTCGCGGAACACCGCGCACGCTCCGTCGATCACCTCGAGTACGTCAACGACGCGGCGATCGCCGCACTCGCGCGCGCCGGCACGGTCGCCGTGATGCTGCCCGGTGCGTGCGTCCAGCTCCGCCTGCCACCGCCCCCCGTCGCGAAGCTGCGCGCCGCCGGTGTCGCGATGGCGGTCGCCACCGATCTCAATCCAGGGACGAGCTGGAGCGAACAGCTGCCGATGCAGATGTGGCTCGCGACGACCCACTTCGCGATGACCGTCGAAGAAGCGTGGCTCGGCGTTACCCGCCATGCCGCGACCGCGCTCGGCCTCGGTGATGTCGGCGTGCTCGCCCCCGGTGCGCGCGGCGACTGCATCGTGTGGAAGCACGATCGCCCCGTCGACGTTTGCTATCGGATGGGCGCCTCACCGGTCGCGTACGCGATCGCGAACGGCAGCGTTCACTTCGGCTAGGCCATCTCGGGCAGGCCGTAGTGGCCGACCTCACCGGGCTCGAGGATCAACACGATCGTCGCGTCGACGCCGGCCTGCTCGTAGCTTTGACGGTTGAGCGCGCGAATCTGCGCCGGCAAGCGCTCGTCGACGGCGAGCTCCTGATGCGCGCCGAGCCGCCAGATCTGGCGCGCCACGTACGCGACCGCGCGCGCGGCGCTCGCGACCTCGCCAGGCGGGGTCTCCGCGAGGTCGACCACGACATGGAAGACGAAGCCGAACTCGTCGTGGCCGTAGACGCCGAGGTACTTCTGCCCGGCGATACTCAACCAGGCCCATCTCCACGGGGCCGCCATCGCACTTACGGTGATACGCCGGCGCGGCGCGCGGTGTCGAGCAGCGTGCCGTCGTCGATCAGCGCGCGGACCGCCGCGATGTCGGGTGCGAGGGGGCGGTCTTCCATCATCGCCGGCACCTTCGCGCGGATCGCGGCGTGGATCGCTTCGAGCGGCTTTGTCGTCGCGAGCGGCCGGCGCAGATCGAGGCCCTGCGCGGCGCACAAGAGCTCGATCGCGAGCACGGTGCGGACGTGATCGTGGATCGTATGCAGCTTCAGCGCGGAGGTCGCGCCCATCGACACGTGGTCCTCGCGGCCCGCGCTCGACGGAATCGAATCGACCGACGCGGGATGCGCGAGCACCTTGTTCTCCGAGACCAGCGCCGCCGCCGTGACCTGCGCGATCATGAAGCCGGAGTTGAGCCCGCTATCCGGCGCGAGGAACGGCGGCAGGCCCGACGACAGGTGCGGGTTGACCAGCTGCTCGACCCGGCGCTCGCTGATGTTCGCGAGCTCGGCGACCGCCATCGCGGCCGCATCGAGCGCGAGCGCGACCGGCTGGCCGTGGAAGTTGCCGCCGCTGATCATCTCGCCGGTGTCGACGAACACGAGCGGGTTGTCGGTCGAGCTCGCGGCCTCGCGCTCGAGGACCTGCCGCGCGAACGCGAGCACGTCGCGCGAGGCGCCGTGAACCTGCGGCATGCAGCGCAGCGAATACGGATCCTGGACCTTGCCGCAGTCCTTGTGCGACTCGGCGATCGGCGAGTCGGCGAGCAGCGCGCGCAGGAACGCGGCGACCGCCTGCTGGCCGGGATGCGCGCGTGCACCGACGACGCGCTCGTCGAACGCGCGCACGGTGCCCTTCAACGCTTCGAGCGACATCGCGCCCGCGAGATCCGCGATTCGCGCCGTCGCATCGGCGTCGTGCAGCACGAGGCCGCCGACCGACGTCATGTGCTGCGTGCCGTTGAGCAGCGTCAGGCCCTCTTTTGCCTCGAGCACGAGCGGCGCGATGTTCGCGGCGGCGAGTGCCTGCGCGGCCGGGAGGGTCTCGCCGCGATACTCGGCCAGGCCTTCGCCGATCATCCCGAGTGCGAGGTGGGCGAGCGGCGCGAGATCGCCACTCGCGCCGACCGAGCCGCGCGCCGGGATCACCGGGTGGACGCCGGCGTTCAACAGCTCGCACAGGCGTTCGCAGCAGAGCGGGCGAGCGCCGCTGCGGCCGGTCGCGAGCACTGCCGCGCGGAGCAGCATCATCCCGCGGACCGCATCGCGCGGCAGCGGTTGGCCGACGCCGGCCGCGTGCGACCGGACGAGATTCTGTTGGAGGCGCGCGACTTGCGCGGCGGAGATCCGGACCTCGGCGAGCGCGCCGAACCCGGTGTTGACGCCGTAAACCGCCGGCGCAGCGTCCCCGCCACGGACGACCTCGTCGACGACGGCCCGAGATGCCACCATCCGAGCGTGGGCGGCCTTGCCGATCTCCACCTTGCGATGATTTCGCGCCACGTCGGCCAGCGCTTCGAGGGTCAGCTCTTCGTCACCCAGCCGGAACGGAGTGGTTTGCACGTCGGGCCTTGTACCACCTAATGCATCGCCAAATGCGCGATATGACACCTGCTCGCGTTGACACCTCGCGTCTGGAATGATGATCCTTTTGGGAGGTTGGGAACACCTCCCGAAGAGAAGACGGGTGGCACGGACGCGACGTCCGATGCCATCGTCGAACCGGCAGCCAACGCCGACAAGAGCCAGCGCGCGACTGCGCTCGCGGCGCGAATCGATGCGGCTATGCAGGACGACGAGCCGGACGAGGCCGAGAAGCCGAACGGCGATCATCCGTTGCCGCGCGGCCAGAGCGAGCCGATCGAGCTGTCGGACGCGACGATCGATGTCGAGGTGCTCGACGACAGCGACGTCCACGCCGCTCCGGTCACGATCCCGCCGCCGATCGCGACGGCGCCGCGCGCGATCGTTCCGCCGATCAAGCCGCCGATCGGGAGCAAGCCACCGCCGCTCCCGCCGCGCCCGATCGGGATCCCGCCGCGGCCGATGCCGCCGCTCGGTCGCCCGCCGGCGATCCCGCGAACCGGACCGATTCCGACGATCTCGGTGCCGCCGATCGCCGCGCCCGTCGTGGTCGACGAAGCCCGTCGGCCTCCGACCGAGCCGCCCGCGATGCCGCGGACGAAGACCGGCAATCCGCCCGTACGCGCGCTCGATCTCCCGGAGCGCTCGCGCCGTCCGTCGGCGCCGCCGCCCGCACCCGGTTCGCTGCTCCGCGAAGCGCTTGCCGAGCACGACGACTCCGATCAAGACATGCCGCGGGGCGACGCGCTGTCGCGGCTCGAGGGCGGCGTCGAGGTCGGCACGATCGTACCGAACATCGTCGTCGATCAGCCGCTCGACGCTCAGATCGAGCACCCGACCGTCGTCGACAAGGCGATCGAGGCACTCGGCGACGCCGGTGGCGAAGCGCGCGCCGAGGCGATGACGAAGGAGCTCGACGAGCTCGTGATCGGCGAACCGACCGCGGCGGCGCAGGTCGCGTACGAGCTCGGCGAGCTGTACGAGCGCCGGCTCGCGGACGAAGCGCGCGCCGTCAAGGCGTACGGCCGCGCTCTCAACCTCGATCCATCGCTGCGCCCGAACCTGTGGGCGATCCGCCGCGTGTTCTACCGGCGCGGCCTGTGGCCGAACCTCGCGAAGCTGATCGACGCCGAGGTCGGCTACGCGCGCGACGATTACGAGCGCGCCGACCTGTTGCTCGAGAAGGCGCGGATCTCCGCGTATCGGATGAACGACGCCGGCGAGGCCCGCGCCGCGCTCGACGAGGCCGTGCGAATCGCGCCGGCGCATCAAGGTGCGCTACTCGAGCTCGAGCGGATCGTCGCGAAGGCCGGTGACACCGTCGCGCTGCTCGACGTGTGGGAACGGCTCGCCGAGGCGGTCGAGCTGCCCGCGCGCAAGATCGCCTACTGGCTCGAGGTCGGTCGCACGGCCGGCCGCGCACCGGTGACCGACATCGAGCGCGCACAGGAAGCATTCGCGAAGGCGAGCGAGCTCGCAGGGCAGGGCGCGAGTGGCGAGCGCGTCGCGCGCGAACGCCTGCGCGTGCTCGAAGAAGTCGGCACGCCGGGCGATATCTCGGCGGCGATCGACGCCCTCGCGACCGTCGTGCTCGCCGCGTTCGGGCCCGCGGGACCGGGTAGCGAGACCGGGAATGCGACGAGCCCGGAGCGCAGCGATCGCGCGACCGCGTTGCGGCACGAGCTCGTGGCGCTGCGCCGGCGTCAGGCTCAGCTCGTCCGCGCCGACGCGCCGGAGAAGGCGTGGGAGCTGCTCCAGCAGGCGAGCGCGCTCGCGCCCGGCGAATCGATCGTGCTCTCGGATCTGACGGAGCTCGCCGAGGAGCTCGGCCGCTACGACGACCTCGCGGAGCTCGTCCAGAGCTGGCAGGCGGTCGAGGCGGATCCTTCGCGCGGCCTCGCGCTGTCGATCCGGCGCGCGGATGCCCTGCTGCGCGGTGGTCAACGCGACGAAGCACGCGCCCTGCTCGCATCGCTCGAGGCGACCGCCCCCGGCTTCGTCGTGCTGGCGTCGGCCGCGGAGCGCGACGCGCTCGGGCGCAACGACGCCGGCGATCTCGCGAAGGTCTACCTCGGCGCGGCGAACGCGGCGCTGCTCGGCACGTGGCTCGGCCCGGGTCAGCCGGCGCAGCCGGATCCGGCGGCCGCCGCGGCGCTGTACATCCAGGCCGCGGACCTGATCGCGTATGAAGTCGCCGCGCCCGATGCGTACGACGAGGCGAAGGCCGCGCTCGGCAAGGCGCTCGAAGCGGTGCCGAATCATCCGGGCGCGCTCGAAGCGCTGACCGAGCTCGACGACGCGTTCGGTCACGTCGAGGAAGCGCTGACCCGCCTGCGCGACGCTGCGGCGAGTGCAGACGTGAAGCGCCCGCTCCTCGAGCGCGCGATCCGGCTCGCGCGCGGTCACGGCGATCTCGAATCGGTGCTCGCGCTCGAGCGAGCGCTCGTCGAGCTCGGCCCCGACGAGCTCGCTCTGAAGTGGCGGCTCGAAGCGACGCTCGGCCAGCTCGGCAAGGACGACGAGCGCGCGGATCTGCTCGTCCGGATCGCCGGCGAAGAGACCGAGCCGAATCGCAAGGGCACGGCGTTGTTCGCGGCGGCGCGCCTGCGCGAGCGCGCGGGTGCGGTCGAGGCTGCGACCGAGCTCTATCGCCAAGTGCTCGCGGTGTGGCCGGGCGATACGTTCGCGCGCGAGTCGCTCGTCGACCTCTTGCGCGCACAGGAGCGCTGGCCCGAGCTCGTCACCGAGCGCCGCGCCGAAGCGAAGGCGTTGCCCGATGGTCCTGCGGCACGCCGCGCGCTGCGCGAAGCTGCGTGGGTGCTCGAGGTCCGCCTCGACGACGCCGCGCAAGCGGCCGAGGTCTACGACGAGTGGCTCGTTCGGGTGCCCGACGATCGCGCCGCGTACGAAGGTCAGGCGCGGACACGCGCGAAGCTCAACGATCGCAACAGCGAGGTCGCAGCCCGGGCGGCGCTCGCGGATCTCGAAGGCGCGACGCCAGGCGCGCACTACCTGCACGGTCGCGCGCTCGAGAAGGCGGCGCTCGTCGACGAGGCCGCGGACGTCTATCGCGCGATCATGGCGGCCGATGACGACGCGCAACCGTCGGTCGCTGCCGTCGCTTCGGTGCTCGCGCTCGGCGATCTCGCGGCCGGTCGTGGCGACACGATCATGCGCGTCGAGTCGACGGCTGCGCTCGCCGGCAAGACCGCCGATCCGCGGCTCGGCGCCGCGCTCGCCGAGGACAGCGGCTGGATGTATGCACTCGTGCTCGAGGACTTCGATCGCGCGGCACAGTCGTTCGAGGCCGCGATCGCGCTCGATGCCACGCGCCGCGGTGCTCAGCTCGGTGCCGCGCTCGTCGCTGCGCGCCGCGCCGAACCGACCGCACTCGCCGCGGCGTTCGAAGGTCTCGCCGCGACGATCCAGATGCCCGAGGCCGCTGCCGCGATGTTGCTGCGGTCGGCTGCGATGGCCGCGGCGAATGGCGATCTCGAGCTCGCGAACCAGCGGATCGGCGCCGCTCGGGTCGCCGCGCCCGACGATGCGAGCGCGCTGCTCGTGATCGCAGAGACCGCCAGCTCGCCGCAGGTCGATGCGAGCGACGCCTTCGCGGCGGTCGATCCGCTGCTCGCGCGCGCCGAGGTGCTCGAGATGCGCGGCGCGCTCGCCGATGATCCGAAGGCGCGGTCGTCGTGGGAGCTCGATCGCGCCGAAGCGCTCGAGCTCGCGGGCCGGTTGCGCGAAGCCGGCGTCGTCGTCGCGAGCGTGCTGAAGTCCGAGCCAGACGACCTGCGCGCGCTCGGCGCGTTGCGCCGGATGTCCGCGCGCGCCGGCGACAAGGGCACGCTCGCGCAGGCGAGCTTCGCGCTGGCACGCGTGCTCGGCGATACGACCGCCAAGCTCGAGCTGTTGCGCGAGGCCGCGAAGATCTTCGACGGCCCGGGCCTGCCGTCCAACAAGGACTACGCGGTCGCGGCGTACAAGCGGATCGTCGCGCTCGATCAGGGCGCGCCCGAGCTCGATCGCTTGCTCGAGCTGCTCCGCGAGCGCGCCGACGTCCGCACGTTGATCAATGTCGTGACGGAGCGCCTGGTCTGGCTCGAAGGCGAGGGCGGCGACGAGCGCCACCACAAGATGGCGCCGCTGCTGCTCGAGCGCGCGACCGTGCTGCACGGTCTCGGCGATGCGGCCGCGGCGATGGGCGACCTCGACGTGCTCCTCGACGGCGTCCCCGACCACACCGAGGCGTTGCGGTTCCGCGCCGAGCTCGCGCTCAACGCGGGCGATGTCGACACGACGGTCCGGTTGTGGCGGCGCTATCTCCAGGTCGAAAAACGGCCGGCGAAGCGCGGCGAGATCGAGCTCCAGCTCGCCCAGGTCCTCGACGAGAAGTCCGGCGACGTCGCGGGTGCGATCGAGCAGCTCGAGCGCGTCGTCGAGGCGAATCCCGAAGACCCGCACCTGCGCGAGCGCCTGCTCGGTCTGTGCATCCGGGTCAGCGACTGGGAACGCGCGATCCGCGAGCTTCGCCAGATCATCCGGCTCCGCCCGACCCAGCCGGAGAAGGCACGCGAGGAGCTCCGGCTCGCCCAGCTGTTGCGCGACAAGATCGGCGATCGCGTCGCGGCGCGGATGTCGCTCGATCGAGCGCGCGGGCTCGATCCGCTCAACCTCGACGTCGTGCGCGAGCTCGCGGATCTCCTGGAGCCGGCCGCGCGCGCGCAGATGTTGCTCGCCGCGGCGACGAACCTCCGCGCCGCGATCGTCCAGAACCCGCGCAACGGTCAGCTCTACGAGCGGCTCGCCCAGATCAACGCGTGGCAGATGGATGTCGACGCGCGCTGGGTCGCGCTCGTCGCCGTCGAAGCGCTCGCGACGCCGACGGTCGATCAGCGCCAGGTCCTCCAGCAAGGGCGGCAGCAGCTCGTCACCCCGATGCGCGTGAAGCTCGACGATCTGGCGCGCGCGGCGCTGCGCGGCTCGTTCGGCGGGCCACTCGCGGAGCTGTGGCGCGCGATCGCACCGGCGGTCCAGGTCTCGACCGGCGTCGACATCGTCAAGCTCGGCTTCGCGAAGGGCGACCGGGTCAAGAAGCTCGACAAGTACCCGGCGGTCGCCGACGCGCTCGCTTCGTTCGCGATCGACGACGTCGAGGTCTACATCAGTGCTGGCCGCAGCGGGTTCGCGCGCGCACTCGCAGGCGAGACGCCGATCCTGTGCCTCGGCGCAGATGTCGCCGCGGCGACGATGCCGCAGCATCGCTTCGCGCTCGGACGCGCGGTCGCGAGCATCGCGGAAGGCGTCGCGACGTTGCCCGAGCTTCACGGCACCGAGCTCGAGTGGACGCTCGTCGCCGCCCTGCGCGCCGCCGAGGCGCCGGTGCCGCCCGCCCTCGCCGAGCAAGCGGTCGATCAAGATGCCGCGATCGCCGATCGCGCGAAGGTGTTGAAGAAGGCGTTCTCGCGCAAAGCGCGCGCCGCGGTCGTCCAGATCGCGACGACGCAGAAGGCGGGCCTCGCCGACGTCGCTGGTCTGCGTCACGCCGCGACGGCGGTCGGGCATCGCGCGGGCCTCGCATGGGGCGGCGATCTCGCAGTCGCGCTCGCGGTGCTCGACGTCGGCAAGGGTGGCCGCACGCTCGGCGACAGCGTGCCCGCGCTCGAGCTCGTCGCGTGGTCGGTGTCGGAGGATCACCTGAAGCTGCGCGAGAAGCTCGGCGTCGCACTCAAGGGGAATCGGTGACCGACAAGAAGCAACCGGCGAAGGGCGGCCAGAAGCCGTTCCTCGGCGACGAAGAGCTCTCGAACGAGCTCGACGCCTGGGATTCGATGTTCGACAACCTTCACGGTGGCCCGGAGGCCGCCGCGGCGGACGAGCCGGTGATGGAGTGGCCCGCGCCGGCGCCGGCCTCGAAGCCGAACCGCGTGCCCGAGGCGGCATTGACCGCGCCCGAGCACACCGACGAGGATCTCCCGGCGGAGCTCGAAGAGCAGCTGACGCTCGATCGCGCCGCGACCTCGACGGTCGAAGAGACCCACATCGACGTGCCGGCTGCGCCAGCCCGCGCCTCGACGTTCACGAATGCCGATCCGATGGAGGCCGACTTCTCGGATATCGGTGCGGCCGGCCCGCCGAGCGCACTCGGCGACTTCCTCGGTGCAAGCGCATCGCAACGCCCGAGCACGAACAACGGTTACGAAGAAGCGCCCGAGGCATTCGCGAGCGAGGCTCTGCCTCGCGATGGCGCTGCGGAGTTGATCGACGAAGAAGACGTTTACACGTCGGCGTCGCGCCCGCGCGTCGAGGCTGCGCCCGATGACTACGAGCTCGCGATGGACGAGCCCGCGCCGCCGCCGCGCCCGTCGCAGCCGCCGGCCGCACCGCGCCGCACGGGCCCCGCGATCATCCGGCGCGCGACGCCGGTCGCGGTGCCGCTCGCGAACTACGCGCCACAACCGGCGCCGGTCCAGGACGATTCGCCGTTCGCGGAGAACACTCGCGTCGCCGATCTCGACGAGATGGCGACGGCGCAGGCCGAGGCGCGCTCGAAGGCGCCGACGGCGCCGCCGCCGTTCGCGATGCACGAGACCTCGCCGCACCCGATGGTCGACGAGGACGATTACGCCGACATCGAGATCGGTGCCGACGCGAACGACGCCGAGCCGCAAGAACCGACGCCGCCCCCCGCAGACGTCCCGTCGCCGCGCCGCACCGCCGCGCACGTCGTGCGCCGGCCGGAGAAGCAGACCAAGCAGCCGGTCGTCCCGCACAAGCGCGAATCGGATCCGGTGATCGAAGTCGCGGATAGCATTCCGGTCGAGCCCGCGGGCGAGGATGACTTCTCCGATGTCGCCGCCGCGGTCGGCGCGGAAGATGACGTCAATCTCGGGCTCGGCGAGGTGATTCCGCGCCGCCGGCCGGAGACGCCGCCGGGTGGCACCGACATCGTCCAGATCCGGCCGTCTACGCCGCACGTCGCGAGCCTCGAGGTTGCGCTCGATAGCATCGGCGACGCCGACGAAGATCCGCATCAGACCGTCAACATGTCGGTCGACGACGTGCTGTCGGAAGAGGACGCCGACGAGCCCGTCGCAGCGCCGACCCGACTCGACGTCCAGCGCGCGCGCACGCCCGATCCGAGTGGCGACGATGACATCGACTTCGGGATCGAAGCGAACGAACCCGCCGAGCCGCCCGAGCCCGCGGTCGAGATGGAGTCACACGATCCGACGCGCACGCTGTACGGCCTCGGCGCCGTCGGTGCCGCCGCGCGGCCGACGCCGATTCCCGACAACGCAGGACGCTCGGGTCGCGCCACGCGCCCGCCGGCGCTCACCGACGTGCTCGGCGGACCGCCGCCGCCGCCGCCGCGCAAGAGCCAGCCGCAGTTCGACCAGTTCGAGACGTTCGACGGCGTTTCGGCGCCGCGGCCGGGTCGCCAGCACGCGCGCCTCCAAACGCCGCTGCCGATCGGCGACGAAGTGGCCGAGGTCGAGCCCGCGATCGATCTCGAAGCGATCCAGCTGCCAGAGCAAGTCCAGCCGCTGCCGTCGAGCCAGCTCGACGAGGACGCCGCGCGCACGCTCCAGATCTTCGAGCGCGAGCTCGCGACCGTCGACGAGAGCTCCACGTCCGCGGCGCTGCGGATCGAGGCCGGTCGCCTGTGCGAGCGGCTCGGCGAGATCGATCGCGCACGCGCGCACTACGACGCCGCGCTGCTCGCGGATCCGCGTGCGACCGCTGCACTTCGCGGCCTGCGCCGGATCGCGCGTGCGAGCGGCGACTTGATCGAAGCGACTCGCCAGCTCGATGCCGAGCTCGCGGTCGCGGGTGCACTCGAGCGCCGCCCGCTCGCCCATTATCGGATCGATCTCTTGCTCGCGAGTGGCGAGCAGGACCTCGCGCGCGTCGCCGTCGGCGAGATCCTCGACAGCGCACCGTCCGACGTACGCTCGTTGCTCGCACAGCTCGAGCTGACGTTCCTCGACGGCCGCGCCGAAGAGTTCGGCGGTGCACTCGAGCAGCTCGCTCACGCGGTCAGCGACAACGAGCTCCGCGCCGCCGTCCAGTCCGCGCGCGGCGTGCTCGCGGCCCATCAGAACGACAGCGCCGGTGCCGCCACCTGGTTCGCGTCCGCGGCCGAGTCGGATCCCGCGTCGCTCGGCGCGCGGCTCGGCGCGATTCGCCAGGCGGTCGGCCGGCTCGACGGCGAAGCGGCCGGTGCGGCGCTGCTCGATCTCGGCCGCCAGGTCGAGACCACGGATCCGACGACCGCCGCCGCGCTCGCCTTGCGGGCGCAGCACTGGACGAGCGGCGCGACCGCCGTCGCCGCGGCTCAGCTCGCGACCACCGCGATGCCGCACGATCCGCTGGTCCTGCGCGTCGCCGCCGAGACCACGAGCGCGACCGGCGATCCGGCCGCCGCCGGTCATGCGTTCGCCGCGTGGGCCGCCGCCGAAACCGCCGGCGCGACCGAGCGCTCGTACGCCGCCGCGCGCGCCGCCGAGCTCGACCCCGGGCGTGGCGCCGAGCTGTGGCGCGCCGCGATCACCCACGATCCGGGCGATGACTACGCTGCCCAGCAACTGCGCACCGCACACGTCGCGGCCGAGGCGACCCAGCTGTCGATCGACGTCGATCTCGAGGTCGCCGCCGACGGTGAACGCGAACGCGCTCGTCTCCGCGCGGCGTTCCAGCTGATCGGCCAAGGTCAGCTCGACGCCGCGATCGAGCTGCTCCACAAGGGCCACGCCGATCGTCCGGAGTCGCTCGCGTTGACCGAAGCGCTCGCCGAAGCACTCGCCGCTGCCGGCAAGTGGGGCGAGCGCGCGAAGCTTCTTGCCGAGCTCGCCGCCGATCCGGGCGAGCGCCTCGATCGCGAGGTCGCCCAGCTGCGCAGCGCGCTCGCGTGGGAAGAAGCCGTCGGCGCTGCCTCTGCGGTCGAGCCGCCCGACACCGAGGATATCCAGCGCACCACCGCCGCAGCGCTCGAAGCGTGGGGCCACGTGCTCGACGGAGCGCGCGGCAACTCGCCCGCAGCGCACGCCGCCGCGATCGTGCTCGCGCAGCGCCTCGGCGATCGCGATGTCACGAACGAGGTGCTCCAGCGCGCGCAACAGGCCGAGGCTTCGCCGTGGGCCGCTGCGAGCCTCGGGCTTCGCCGCGCGCGCGCGATGCTCGCAGATCAAGGTGATGTCGCCGAAGCGATCCTGCGCGAGACGTCGACGCTCGACGATCCTCGCCGCACCGCCTGGCTCGTCCTCGCCGCCGCGCGCCGCCACGAGATCGGTGATGCCTCGCTCGCGATCGAAGAGCGCGCGAACCAGCTCGGCTCGACCCTCGAGGCCGGCGTGCTCCGCCTGCGCGCCGCACAGCTCGCGCTCGACGCCGGCGATGCCGCACGTGCGACGCTGCTGCTCGGTCACGCCGAGCGTGCGTTCCCGCAGGTCGGCATCATCTCGGATCTGCTCGCCGCGGCGCGCCGGCGTTCCGGCGATCGCCCGACGATCGCGCCGCGGGCGCAGACGCCGAGCGGTATCCACGCGGCCGTCGGTAGCGCCGCCGCGAAGGACGCGTTCGCGCGGATCGTTCGCGACGGCGACCTCGCGGCCTCGCACGGCGATGGCGCCGGTGCGCTCGCGCTGTACCAGCGGGCGCTCGAGCTTCGTCCCGGCGATCCGCTCGCCGCACTGCCGCTGATCCGGATCGCGAACCAGATCCGCGAGCCCGGGCCGCTCACCGCGCTCGCACTCGAGCAGATGAAGACCGCCGAGACTGCGGGCGACCATGCCGGCAAGGCCGACGCGTACGAGTTGCTCGCGCACATCGACAAGGAGCTGCGCGACGACGCTGGTGCCGCGCAGATCGCACTCGAGAGCGCCTCGCAGGCCGATCCGACCCGGATCGATCTCATGCACCGGCTCGAGCGCGAATACGCGGTCGGCGATCAGATCAGCGACTTGTTGCGCCTGCGCCGCCAGGAGCTCGAGCAGCTCACCGCCGACACCGCACGCGATCGCGCCGCGATGATCATGGACACGGCCGGCCTCGCCGAGCGCGATCAGAGCCCGGATGCCGAGCTGACCGAGCTCTATCGCAGTGCGCTCGCCTCGGATCCGCGCCATCGCCTCGCGCTGCTCCACCTCGAATCGATCGTCCGGCGCGGCGGTGGTTCTGCCGACCTCGCGGCGCTCGAGGAGCAGATCGCCGCGTACTTCGACGGCGACGCGCGCACGCAAGCGACCTTCTTCACGCGCGCCGGCGAGACGCTCGCCGAGATCGGCCAGATCGACGCCGCCGTCCAGAAGTTCGGCAAGGCGGACGAGGTCCAGCCCGGCCACGTGCCGGCGCTCGAAGGCTGGCGCAATGCCGCGCTGAAGGGCCAGCTATGGATCGACGTCGCGCAAGCGGCGACGCGCCAGGGCAACGCGGCGAGCGAATCCGACGCGAAGGCGAAGCTCCACCACTTCGCCGGCGTCGTGTTGATGGACAAGGCGCTCGAGGGCGGGCAGGCGATGGCGTCGTTCCGCCGCGCGCTCGACGCCGATCCGAGCCACAAGGACTCGTTCCTGCGCCTCCGCATCCTGCTCGAGGAAGATGCGAATCACGACGAGCTCGCGGTCGTCCTCGCGAAGCGACTCGAGCACGAGACCGACGATCGCGCGCGGATGGAGCTCCACCGCGCCGTCGCCGAGCTCCATCGCAACTTCCTCGACGATCGCGAGACCGCGAAGCGTCACTACCGCGAGATCCTCGCCGCGGATCCGAACGACCTCCGCTCGCACGCGGCGGTCGCCGACATCGCGTGGGAGCAGGGCGCGTGGCAAGAGGCCGCCGATGCGCTGATGGCGCGCGCGCGGCTCGAGAGCGATCCGAAGGTCCTGACGACGCTGCTGTACCGGCTCGGCCTCCTCTACGCCGATCGCCTGAACGATCCGAACATGGCGCTCCGCGCGTTCCAGCGCGCGCTCAGCTACCAGCCCGACGACGAAAACACGCTCGTCCGGTTGGCGGACCTCGCGACCCAGACCGGCGAGTGGAAGCTCGCACTCGGCGCCTGCGAGCGGCTCGTCAAGGCGACGGAGGATCCGGAGAAGCGCGCGCAGCACCTCCATCGCGTCGCGAAGATCTTCAAGCTCGGCTTTGGTGATGCGAAGCGCGCCGAGCGCGCGCTCAACCTCGCGCTCGACGGTGCGCCGACGAACGACGAAGCGCTGCAGCGACTCGTCGAGTTCTATCGCGAGGCCGGCGATATGCAGTCGGTCCGCGTCCACCTCAATCGCGTCGCCGGCACGATGCGCGTGCGCGTCGCGAACGATCCCAAGGACGGCGTCGCGTATCGCGTGATCGCGCGTGCGATGGCAGCGCGCGGCGCGGCCGGCGTCGACGGCTCGATCCCGATCGCACGCGCCGCCGCAGAGCTCGCGACGCTGCTCGGCGCTGCGGGCGAACCGGAGCGCGTGCTGCTCGCGGAGACCCGCCGGATCGATCTCGCGCCGCTCGTCGTCCCGGATGCCGACGAGGTCCTGTTCCCGCGCACGGTTCCGACCGAGCTCCGCACGCTGTTCACGCTGCTCGGCGACAAGCTCGCGAAGCACGTCGGCATCGACCTCCGCGCGTACGGTGTCGGCCGCGGCGATCGCCTGCGCGCGAAGGACTCGGCCGTCGCGGCGCACGCCCAGGACGTCGCGACCGGGCTCGGGTTCGGCGAGATCGACGTCTACGTCTCGACCCGCCAGCCGTACGCGATGGTCGCCGAACCGACGTCGCCGGTGTCGCTCGTGATCGGCGGCGAAATCGCGAAGGGCGATCCGACGCGCGTGCGGTTCGCCGCGGGTGCCGCGCTCAAGCTCGCGCAAGCGTCGCTCGCGATTCCGGCACGGCTGTCGGAGTCCGAGCTCGGCGTCCTGGTCGTCGCGCTCTTGCGTCAGTTCCAGACCGACTTCCCGCAGGAGGGCCTCGAGGAGGCCGCGATCGCGACCCAGATGCAGAAGCTGCGGCGCCTGATTCCGACCGGTCTCATGAACGAGCTGCGCCCGCACGCGCTCGCGGTCGACGCGCCGCACTTCAAGCACGAGCAACTCGCACGCGACCTCCGGATCGCCGGCCTCCGCGCGGGCCTGGTCTCGTCGGGCTCCCTCGTCGCTGGGCTCGGCATTCTGGCGGCGTCTGCAGGCACCGACATCCCGAGCTTCCTGGCCGATCCAGTAGCCCAAGGCCTCGTGACTTTCGCACTTAGCGAAGACCACGCGGCCGTCGCGCGCTGAACGGTTTAGCGGGGTTACCCGCGAGATCCGCGACAGGGCAGTGGGGTTCGGCGTGGCCCGACGGTTGCTGTAGGCAGCCGCATCCGACAGCCATCGGACCCGCCCCGGAAGGACGTCATGCGCTTAGCCAACCTCACCACGCGCCAAGGTCTCCTGACCATGACCAGTCTCGCTTCGCTGGCTACTCTAGTAGCCTGCGCCGGCGGGACGCCTCCGGAGCTGGATGGCCTGAGCGATCAAGTCGCGCAGGTCGGGACCGAGCTCAAGATCGACCTCAACGACAGCTCGGCCGATGGCGGCAAGCTGACCTACGGCTACCACGTCGCGGACCTCATGGACGTCGATGCCAACGCGCAGGTCACGGTGTCGCCGAGCGGCGCCGGCGTGTTCCGCTGGACCCCGCTCGCCGCCGACGTCGGCCAGCATCCGTTCGACTTCACGGTCTCGAACGGCGACTCGACCACCACGGTCACGATCACGATCGACGTGAAGTCGGCGATCGGTTCTGCGACCGCGCCGGTGTTTCGCCAGCCGCTCGGCACGGGCACGACCATCGACCTGGCGAAGGCGACGTGCGTCGAGCTCGATGTCGTGGTCGAGGACCAGGACACGCCGATGATCAAGATCCTCCAGGAAGCGCCGCTGATCGATGGCGCGACGCTCGTGCCGCAGGATGGTCAGAGCGCGAAGTGGAAGTGGTGCCCGACCAAGGCGCAGCAGAGCGAGGATCGCTACACGCTGACGCTGTCGGCCGACGACTCGGATAACCCGAAAACCTTGAAGCCGTACCTGATCGTGCTGCGCAATGGCGACGGCGGCACGAGCTGCCCCGGTACCGCGCCGGTGATCGCGAACACGCCGGCGAACCAGACCACGCGCCTCGATCTCGCCCCGGTCGCGACGATCACCGACGACAAGGGCCTGAAAGACGCGCCGCTGTTCTACTACTCGACGACGAACCCGGGCGCGACGCCGGACCTCTCGCACATGACGCAGGTCTCGATGTCGCGGACCTCGGGCTCGACCACGAACGGCGTGTACACCGCGTCGGTGCCGAACCCGGTCGCGTCGGCGACCGCCGGTACGAGCGCGACGCTGTACTACGTGATCGTCGCCGATGACGACGACGACTCGATGGGCAGCTGCGATCACACGACGCAGTCGCAGGTCTACTCGATGACCATCACGGCCGGCGGCTCGACGAACGCGGGCCTGTGCCAGCCGTGCTCGGCCGACGCCCAGTGCGGCAGCGGCAACGAGTGCGTGTACGTCGGCTCGCTCGGCGCTTCGTACTGCCTGCAGGCGTGCGGCGCGGGTTGCCCGACCGGCTACAGCTGCTCGGCGGCCGGCATCTACTCGGTCGACGGCGCGAACGCGAACCAGTGCGTCCCGCAGAGCGGCACGTGCACCGCACCGACCGGCCAGTGCCAGGACGACACCTGGGAGGCCAACGACGACCGCTCGGCGGCTTCGCACAACCCGACGATGACGCCGGATCTCTACGACCTCGTCAGCTGCCCGTCGACGACCGACACGACCCGGATGAACGACGACTGGTACAAGATCGTGCTGCCGGCGAGCCAGCGCCTCGACCTCCAGGTCTCGGGCGACGGCGCCGCGGACATCGACCTCCACCTCTATCACTCGGATGGCACGGTCGTGTCGAGCTCGACGAGCTACACGCCGAACGAAGCGATCAATACGTGCCTCCCCGCCGCGACCTACTACGTGAAGGTCAACGGCTACGGCCACGCGCGCAGCGCGTACCTGCTCGACTACGAGGTGACGCCGGAGACCTGCAACACGTCGTGCGTCGACGATGCGAACGAGGACGACGACACGTTCAGCCAGGCGCGCGCGACGACCTTTCCGACGTACTCGTCGGCCGGCAACAAGATCTGCCCGAACGACGACGACTGGTTCAAGACCACGCTCTACACCGGCGAGAAGCTGACGATGGACCTCACGTTCACGCAGTCGGACTCGTCGGGCGATCTCGACCTCCACCTCTATCAAAACTCGGTCGACCTCTGGCCGTGCGACGTCAACAACGTCGCCGGTTGCTCGCCGGATCACGGTCAGGGCGCGGTGTCGAACGAGCACGCGGTGTTCACGGCGCCGGCCGGCTGCGATAGCGGCTGTGACTACGACGTCGTCGTCCGCGGCTTCAACGGCGCGACCAACTCGTACGCCCTCGCGCTCGGGATCCAGTGATGCGGACACTGCTCGTCGCGGCCCTCGCCACGGGCTGCGCGACCTCGAGCGCTCCCGATCCCGGGCTCGAAGGCCTCGCGCTCGCGAAGGTCGCGCCCGCGACCATCGTGCCGGGGACGAAGCTCGCGCTCGCGGGCGAGTCGTTCGTCGACGCGCAGTGGGGTGCGGCGACGCTGCACCTGATCGGCAGCGCGAAGGGCCAGGACATCGACGTCCAGTGGCCGGCGCAGTTCGTCGACTTCAACGCGATGACCGTCGCGATCGCCGGCAGCAACCTCGACGAGGTCGGCGGTGACGTCGACTTCGCCGGCACCGCGCAGATCGACGTCGTCGCGACGAGCGACGGGAACACGTACTCGACGGCCCCGCTCGACGTGAAGTTGAGCTTCCGCAACCACCTCACGCCCACCGCGATGCAGGTGATGGATGGCGTCCACTTCGTCAACGATCTGATCGAGGTCGACGGCGACGGCTTCCTGCTCGGCGGCGACGAGGGGTCGACGGTCGCGCGGGTCACCGGTTGCTTCCAGCCGGATGCCGGCGGCAGCTGCCAGCCGGTGACGAGCCAGGACATCGCGATGCAGTCGGTCGACGCCCAGTCGCGCACCAAGGCGAGGTTCCCGTTCTCGCCGAAGATCGCCGGGATCAAGCCGGGCACGTTCACCGGCAAGGTCCAGATCGTCAACAAGCAGACCGCGCAGAACGAGATCGCCGCGGCCGCGACGACCGCGCAGTTCACGCTCGTCACGTCGCAGGTGTTCTCGGTCGATCCACCGGCGGCATCGCTCGGCCAGTACGTGTTCGTCCACGGCGGCGGGTTCGTCGGCGGCGAACCGAACGCGGTGACCCAGGTCGAGCTCGCGGGCACGTTCGCGAAGACCGGCGGCAGCGCCGTGCCGGTCCAGATGGACCTGATCCCGGAGTGGGTCGAGGGCAACCTCGTGCGCTACGTCGTCAACACCGACGACGCGCTCGGTCACGCGCTCGACCTGTATCACGACACCGGTCACTTCACCGGAACGATGACGCCGATCGTCAGCTACGGCAGCGACACGGTGAAGGGCGTCGCGCTGAACGTCGCGTTCGACATCGCGCCGGTGAAGCAGGTCGTCTATCTCCATTACCAGAGCGCGTACGTCGAGGAGCTCCGCGACTTCGGCATGCGCGCCGTCGACAACAAGATCCGCGAGCGGATCCTCGCCGTGTGCAACAAGGCGTACGCGGGCGTCAACATCGAGTTCCGCTCGGATCCGGTCACCGACTTCGCGCTGTACGAGAACGTCGAGCTCGTCGGCGTCGATCCGAACAACATGGGGCTGTTCGGCTACGACAACTCGCCCGGTAAGGACAACGGCAACCTCCGGCTCTACGACAAGCTCGGCGGTGTCAACGCGGTCACCCAGGAGGACGGCTACCCCGGCTACGGCGGCGTGTTCGTGCGATCGCTGATGGGCTTCTCGGAGCACCCCGGCAGCTACAGCCCGCCGGTGCCAGGTGCCGATTCGGCGTTCGATCAGATCTTCGATCCGTTCCGCAGCGATCGAGGCGGCTCGCCCGTCGTGGCGAACGACCTCGCGGACGTCGCGGTGTTGACCGATGGCTCGGCGTGCCCGGGCAAGGACCGCAAGGATCAGATCGCGTGCGCGGTGTTCGTGATGGGCAACCTGATCGGCGGCACGCTCTCGCACGAGATCGGGCACTCGCTCGGGCTCGCGAACCCGTACGCCGATGGCTTCCACGACTCGGGCGATGCACCGAACCGGCTGATGGACGCCGGTGGAGATCGCCCGTTCCTCGAGCGCGCGGAGCTCCAGGGCCAGGGCCCCGGCGTGTTCTGCGACGACGAATACGACTATCTGCGCCAGGTCCTGCCGTCTTCGATGCCGCCCCCGGCCGTGCAGCGCCCCGGCTGTTATTAGGAGGACGTACACGTGCTCGTGTCACGTGCACGTGCACGTGCTCGATCCGACGCGATAGCGCATCCCGTAGGCCAACCCGCACGCGGCGTTGCACCACGCCGTCGACGCTCCACCTTGTCTCGGGATTGCAATTGCATCCGCGTCGCGCCCTGTAGCCTT